>Ga0306904_100258_pt1 | contig 20116 bp, 13 predicted proteins | sample AntDeeMetagen472_FD_190446 | JGI IMG/M metagenome (GOLD analysis project Ga0306904, IMG submission 190446) | Saline lake microbial communities from Deep Lake, Antarctica - Metagenome TFF #472 (v2) (version 2) | ecosystem: Environmental > Aquatic > Non-marine Saline and Alkaline > Saline | place...
TGACGATCTGGATGCCTACGAGATTTCGACGCGGGTCAACAATCCCGGCAACGACGATCCCCAGGTTATCGAGCCGCTGGACCACGAGCAATCGGGCCTCGGCGAGTTCAGTTCCTGATAGCTAACGGGGTCACGGTCACTACATCGGCGACGCCGCTGCCGAATCGACGAGCGAGTACTCTCGGTCCCGGCTCGTCCCTTCCGCCTCGAGGAGGTTGTACTGCTCCATCTTCGAGAGGTACGTCCGAACAGTCCGTTTCGTCCGTGGGTCATCGACGTCCTCGGAGTAGCGCTCGTGAATCTCGCTCGGCCCGACCGGGGCGTGTTCGCGAACGATGTCGTAGACGACGCGCTGGTGCGGCGTAAGTGAATCGAGGCTCTTCTGCTTTATCTGGGCTCGGGCATCCTCCGCGGCGTCCAGGAGAATATCGTCGGTGATGCGCTCGTGGTTCTCGCGATCTGCTTTGCCGGCGGCCGTTCGGAGGATGCCGATTGCGAGGCGGGCGTCGCCGGCGGCCGCATCCGCGATTCGATAGAGCTGGTCGTCGGTGATGACGTCCTCGTCGAGCCCCCACTTCGTCCGAGCACTCAAAATATCGTACAGCTGCTCGTCGTGGTACTTGTCCATCCGGACGTGCTCGCTGGAGCGCAGTCGGCTCACGAGACGATCGTCGACGCGACCGAACAGCTCCTCTTCCTTGTTCGCGATGCAAATGATTGCGAACTGCGGGAGGCTGTGGAGGTCGTAGATGACGCTGGGGTCTTCGAGTTGGTCGACCTCGTCGAGGATGACGACCGTTCGCGGGCCATCGTGCTGCTGGAGGCGGTCGACGAGTTCGTCGTGGGGCGTCGACTGCCGGTGGATGTCGATAGTCGCGCCGAGGTCGTCGAGGATCTGATAGAGCGTCCGGAATCGGGTGTAGTTGCGCCAGCAGTTGACGTAAGTGGCCTCGACGTCGAGCACCTCCTCACGCAGTCGTTCCGTAACGAATTGCGAGATGCACGTCTTGCCGGCGCCGCTGGGTCCGGTGACGATAGCCGTGTCGGCGGGTTCACCGTTCGTGATGGGCTCGAGGACCATCTGTGTTCGGTTAAGGCCAGACCTCCGTCTTGAAGGCTTGAGCCACTCGTTTGTTCAAGGTGAGGCGTGATCTCTCTGGTTGGCGAGCCTCACGACGCACCAGTTCAGGAAGATTCGGTGGTGGATGGCCCAGAGCAAGTCCGAGATCTGCAAGCACTGGCTGGGCGACCGACCGAAAGGTCGTCGCCCAGCGTTCTTCTGGATACTCTACGTCCGGTTCAATCTCCTGAAACACCGCTAACAAGGCTCTGCTGACCACAAGCGTCAGCAGAGCCGCCGTCACGAGCAACTCTGCAATCGCTTCATCACCTGTCTCGAACTTCTCCAGTCCGTACCGCGACTTCAACTCCCGGAACAACAACTCAACCTTCCATCGCAGGCTGTACAAGACTGCTACTTGTTCTGGGGTGAACTCGTCCGGGAGGTTCGTCACGTAGAGGTGGTAGTCGTCGGTGTCCTCGTTGCGGACACCGACGACGCGAAACTCAACGATAGCCTGTGACTGCCTCTCACCATACTTCCGGCGCTTAAACTCGAACTCACCGGTCACATCGATGTGCTCGCGTGTGAGCTTCGAGAGTCGGTCTTGGAGACGAGTTCCAGTCAAGGAAATGGCGCGCCCGCGCCATTTCCGTCGCTCGCCTACGATTCGCGGATTCGCGTTTGTCTTCAACCGGCTCACGAAGAACCCATCGTTCTCGTCGATCAACGCGAAGCGGCGGTAGCTGTAAAAGCCGAGATCGAACAGAAAGAGCCGTCCACGCAGCCAGTTCCCCGTGCGGAACTGGCTGCTCTCATGTGTTCGTTCGTCAGTGAGTTTGAACTGTGCGAGGGTCTGTCTCGTGACGTTGTAGACGAGATACAGCTGCGCTCCAGATTGATCTTCGTGAGTTGCTGGAAATGTCGTAAGGAGCCGATGCAACCTGAACACGGTTGCATCGGCGATCATCGTATCGCGGAACTGGGTGAGTTGCGGAGCGATGGTGTGCGGAACCGCGACCTCCTCGAGCGCGTGCGCGAGGAGGTCGCTCAGGAGGTCACGGAGTTCTGGCGTGAATCGGTCATAGAAGCTGGAACGAGCCACGGTTTGGTTAGTCGCAGTCTGGTAGGCCCGCTGAAACGCGGCGATAGAGCGGGTTTCGCCGTCTACGGCGAAGCCCAAGATGAGCGACCAAACGAGCATCGTGATGTCGATCGTTCGATGGCGTTGGACGGCATCGCGCTCGCGCGCGATGCCTTCGACGAGGTCTACGGGAAAGAGGGAAGTCAGCCGGCGGCGTATGAGTGTTGGAGAGAGTTCAGGTAGCACAACCTCTCTCTACGCGGTTTCTGAAGATAAGCTCATCAAGACGCTGGCGTCTGTTGGTTTTGCTCCTTAACCGAACACGGATGGCTCGAGGACGCTAGAGAGATGGTTGACTTCGGCGTCGCGATGCTCAACTTCCCGAGGGACGAACCCGGCGCGGAGAACGCGAGCATCGCGGATCATCTTTGCTTGATAGACTGATTTTCTGGCTAGTACTAAAAACGTGACCGGGTTGCTTCCGGAAACGATTCAATTATTCCTCTCTGACCTGCGGCAATTCCCACGCAGTATCGCGGTTTGGTTTTGTGGAAGACCCCTATTTCGGGGAATTTCCGGAATTCGTTCATCAACAGGAGCGTGTGAAGTTCGAACTTTCCAGTCATCGACATTCACTCCAGCTAAACTACCCGATATTAGAGGGCGAGATTGGACCCCTCGTGATCGGGTTATCCATATCAACTAAGTGGTGTGGATGGTTCGAGTATATATATGACTCTCCGCACCGACGGGAGGGGAACTTCCCTTCCGTCGCTTGACTCGATATTTTCTCACGACGAGGTGTCGATGGCGCTCACTAGATGCGGACTTCTCGTGGATAGGGCGGAGACGCTCGCTCGGCTATACGCTCGACATCGGGACTGGACGGTCGTCGAAGAGAAATGGATCGAAGAACGATTCGACGAGCGCAGTACGCGTGGAAGTTCGAAGGGAATCTACCGCGCACTGAGTTCCCGGTTCAAAACCGTTGGTAGCGAACTTCCGTCCATTGTCCAGCTACCCTCCGTCCTCGACCAGTGTGAGACGGTGCGCGACAAAGCCCAGGTGCTGTACTTCTACTTGTTGGAGGACGACCCCCTCGTGAAGTACACCGTTCACCGGTACGTCGACCGGTTTCAGGAGTCCGGTGTCGAAGGACTGGATTTCGAGCAGGAGACAGTCGAGCGCCTCCTGAACGAGTTTCACTTCGACGACGGGAGCGAGTTCGACTATGCGGAATCGACGACGCGCCGGTGGGGCGAGGGATTCCGATCGGTGATGCGAGAGATCGGTGTTCTCGACACACAGCAGGCCCTTTATGGACAAATCCCAAATCTCGGGACGACGCCTCTGCTCGTCGCGTCCGGATACTCGTGGGAAACCCACGGCGATGACTGGCTCTCCCAACCGACCGGCTGGCTCTATCACTTCCAGCCAGAACAGTACTGGGACTCTTTGGCCGAACGTGTGAGCGACGATCCAAACTGGGAAGCGAGCGGGATTCACGGTGAGCTAAGACTCCAACCGGTCGACGGGACATACGACTGGGCCGAGTCGTGGGAGGGCGAAGTATGACTGACGAGAGCTGGTTCGCCGCCGATGTCGGGAGCGATTTCGAGGAGTCCGTCCGCATCGACCGCGAGGATGACGGTCGCGATCACCGGCTGGACTCGATCGATACCTACCATGTGACGGAGGAGTCCGAGGACTTCATGTCCGACTTCTTCTCGCGCCTGCTTGGCCGTTCCGAGGATATGCGGTCGGGTGCGAACTACTGGCTCTACGGGTACTACGGGAGCGGGAAGAGCCACCTCCTCAGCGTGCTTCGCGGCCTGCTGGACAGCGAATGGCTTCGACAGCGAGATGATGTCTGGGAGCAGCTAACCGACGGTCGTGAGCTGGACACGCTTGAGTCCACATGGTCGTCGATCCACGATGAGTACGAGGTCATCCCGATCTCGGTGAACCTCCTGAAGCACCAGGGCCAGAAGCAACTGAGCTTCAGCGAGATCGTTCTCCGTAGTGCTCACACGTCGGAACGGCTCACCGGTGCCGAGGGAGGGCTCTCGTCGCAGCTCGGCGTCGCCTTTTTCGAGGACTGGTACCGGACGACCGACGCGTGGGACGACCGGACTGCCAACACCCAAACGGCACTCCGGAGTACGGTTGAAAGCCCCGAGAAGTACGACTGGGAGGACGTTCAGCAGTACAACGCTCTCGCGGACGCCGTTCTACCCACTCTCTTCGAACAGGAGACCGGCACGGTGGATGGTTTGGACGACCTAATGCCGTCTGATCTCGACCCGCAGGCGATGGTCGAGCGCCTCGAACAGTTGCGGAGCGACCGCGAAGAGGAACTCGGCCACCCAGTCAAACTCGTACTACTGCTCGACGAGGTCAGTCTCTTCATCGGGACGGACTTCGATCGCCTCACCGAGCTGCAGACTCTCGCGGAGAGCGTCGACGAGACCGGCGACGGCGACATCCAACTGGTGGCAACGGCACAGGCCAAAATCGAGGACGTCCAGCCGCAGTTCGCGGCTCGTGGGGCCGACTTCAGTATCGTCAAGGATCGATTCCCACACCGGTTTGGCCTTCCGAGCCGGCACGTCGGCGAAATATCGACCCAGCGGTTGCTCAAAAAGTCGGAAACCGGTAAGGGGGATACAGAACGCGTCCTCAACCAAACTAGTAACGAGCCCGAGACGTTACTTGTGTACTCGGGCATCGAACAGAACACCGACCCGCCGCTCGACGACATCAACCGCGAGCGCCTCATCGAGTTCTATCCGTTCCTCCCGTATCAGCCACCGCTGTTCCTCGAAATCCTCTCGAACCTCCGGCAGGAAGCACACGACCCGGCGAAGTCGATCTTCTCGGGAACCGCACGGGCGATTCTGGCGCTCGTTCACGGACTCCTCCAAGAGTGGATAGAGGTCGGCAACGAGACCAACGTCATTTCGCTGGTCGACTTCTACGACCTCATCGAACCGGAACTCGACGACATCACCCCACAGGACGTGGGGGTCATCGAAGAGATCGAGGAACAGTACGAGGCAGGCGAACTGGAGGAGATCGACGTGGACGTCGCCAAGGCCGTGCTGCTCCTCCAGCACATCCCGGACACCATTCCGATGTCCGAACGGAATCTCGCAGTCGCCGTGTTGAGCGACCTCGACGGCCCGACCCAGTTCCAGATGGAGAACCGCGTCGAGGACTCCCTCCAACGGCTTCGAAAATTCATCCGTCCTACGCACGACGAGGCCGGGCCGAAGTACGCGTTCACGCATCCGGAAGAGCGCGAGATCATCGAGGCCTCTGAGCAAAACCTCGACAACCCGGACTGGCAGTCCATCATCGAATCCGTGGACGGGTATCTCTGGGAGGACATCGTTCGTGATCTCTCGCTGCCGACATCGGCCGAGTACCCAGATACCGGCGAGCAGTATCCGGTTCGCTACGAATTCAGTATCGACGGAATCGAACTCGATACAACGGTCGACGCGGAGGACGCGCTCGATGTCGAGGTCGCCGTCGAAGGAATTTCTCCCGCTGCAGCAGATGTCGACTACAACGGCGACCCGCTCGAATGGACGATCGGACAGGACGGACTCGACGATCTTCGAGATAGCCTCATCGAGTGGTGGTCACTCAGAGATGCCGTCGGAGACCACACACTCCCACAGTCTGTCGAGCGTGACCTCTCCGACCGCGCAGCTCGCGTCCAAAGCAAACTCGTCGAGGCGCTCAAGACCGGGACGTTCGACGTCAAGGATCGCGGCGATCAGATCGGTGGTATGATCTCGGGCGTCGAGGAGTATCTCGACGTCAACTACCCCGACGACTTCCACCCCGTAATGCTACAGGTCGGCGACGAGCACTTACAGGAACTCCGAGGGCTCTCCGCACAAGACCCGCTCCCGACGTGGGCCCAGCAGATCGATGTCGCAACAGAAGACCCGGAAACACACGGTGGTTCGATCCAGAATAACGTGCGCGCCTTCACCGGCCGACAGTTGAAGCAACGGGGAGGGAACCTCGCGATGGCGACGATTCTCGACGGCATCGTGAAGAAGAAGCCGATCTACGAGGACGCTCGCCCCGCGCTGTGTTCGATTATCTGGGGCCTCTGCCGGAAGGGGGACTTCCTGCCTATTGACGAAACGGGTGACTCCCTCGAACTCGACGCCGTCATCGACCTGAACAAATTGACGACGACCCGTCTCAAAATCGCAGGAGGTGGCGGTGTACGAGGAATCCTTCGCGATGGAGGATTCATCGACTCGACAGACACAATCCCGGACGGAATCGTCAGGCTCCAGTCCGCGAACGACACGCTTGCGGGTCGAATCGGTAGTCTCGTAGAAGACGTCAGGCTGGTCGCGGAGAGTGACGCCCAAACGAGACAAGTTCGAAACCTCCTCGAATCGTTCGTCGAGGAGCTCGAAGCCGAGCAGCAGAGCGCGGTCGACCGAAGAGAGGCGGTCAAATCACGGGACACAGACTGGGAAGACGTCGTCGAAGCAACCAACGATGCGCAGGAGTGGTACGACGACGCCGAGGAAGTGTGGAGTTTGCGCCTCCCCGCGCTCACACGCATCGACTCGCAGTTGACTCTCGCCCAGCAGTCGTACGACTGGCTGACCGAGGAGTGCGAAACGGCCAGCCAGACGCTTCGCGAGAGCATCGACGACTATGAGGGAGACTGGTGGACACACGATGGCTGGGATCGGTTCAACGACGCCCAAACGACCTCACCGGCGCTCGACGACGCGATCGAGACTGCGTGGGACTCGTTCCAAGCGGAAACTGAGTTCGACGCGTTCGTCGACGAGTTACAGGAGCATCCGTGGATCCAGCCCGCGAGCGAGTTTGGATCGAACGTTCGCCCGGCCTTCGAGAGCAAGTACATCACACCTCTCCGCCGGGCTGCATCGTGGCACGAGGACATCTCGGACGCGGTGTCGACGGTAATCGGCGGAACGACCCACACCGAAGCTGACGGGTTCATTCGCGCGACAAACACACTCCTCGACAGCGAACCCCTCGCTGTGGTTGCAGACAGCGACATCGACGGATTACGGGATACATTCGAGGAGCTACAGACACTCGTAGGGGATCAGTCCCCCACAGACATCACGGCGATTGGGGTTCTCCCGTCGGATCGCGAATCGCTGGACTCGGAACTGGAACGACTCGTCGAACGCCACGACCTCAGTATCGAGCGGACTGAAACGGGGGTAATCATCCGATGACAACCAAACGTCCCTTCCACGACTTCACGGAGCGGCTCGCACAGTTCGCCGACGGACGACGCGGCATTCGAAACCCCTTCGTGATTGTCCCCGTCCAGCCGAAGTACGAGCGACGCGTCGCCGAGCGGCTCACCGAGTGGGCGACGAACCCGCATCGTACCGAGGAGTTCCCGGATGATGGAACCGTCCAAGTCCTCCGACTTGACGAGCTGTTCGTCGAAACCGACGTCTTCGAACTGGCGGTCGATCTCGGTGAGAACAGCCAACCAGCGACCATCACCGAAACGATGCAAGACCGATTAGCGGAGGAACTCGTCGCGATTATGGTCGAAAAAATCGACGCACCAGCCCAGCAGCGACACGTCGTTCTCCTCACGCATCTCGGGAGTCTCTACCCGTTCACGCGTGCGTCAGAACTGCTCGACGAACTCGACCGCCGCAACGTCCAGTCTACGATCGGCATTCCGTTCCCCGGAAATATCTACGGTGGGAAACTGAACTTCTTCGGCGAGGAATCGCGCAACTACTACCCGGCCCACCAGATCGAAGGCCGGGTTGAGGGGGTGCATCTCCAATGAGCGACACACACATTTACGACATCTTCCAGCAGTCACCGACCCGCGAACTCGAGGAAGTCCAGAAGGTCAACGCCCGAGCGCGGGCCGAAAACGACGTCCGCGAGTTCTACGAGACCGACAGCGCCCGCGACGTGCTCACCACGCTCGGGAACCTCGTCGACAAGTATCCACACGAGGAACCGCGCTTCCTCTACATCTCTGCGACGTTCGGGTCGGGGAAGACGCACCTCCTGAAGCTCATCGGGTTCGCTGCCGACACCGAATCGGAGTTCGCCGACCTCGGCGAGGAGTTGGCGAGCAGATGGCCGGGTTTCCAGTCGTTCCGACAGAGCGTTGCCGACTCTCACGTCGACCGTCTGAAGCCCGTCTTCCTGAACCTCCTCAACCGGGACGCGTCACAGGAACCGCCGCTCCCCTACCTCATTTACGAGGCAATCGGCCGCGAACTCGGGTATCCCACAGACCCGAATTGGCTGCTCGAGTGGGCGTGGCAGCTCGACATGAACCACGGTGACTGCTGGGAGCGACTACAGGAAGTCGAACACGACGGGCAGACGTTCGAGGACGTGTACGACGAGCGGGCGTCACTACGGAGCTGGCTCTACGACGCCGTTCCGACACTCGATGACTCACCATTCGCGTCTCGGGAAGAAGTCAAGCAGTCGATCGACGACGCCATCGAGGAGGTCGATCCCGACGAGTTCGACCCCGACGAACTCGTCGACCGCGTCGAAGCAGCGCAGGAGTCACTGAGCACGCCGGAAACCGAGACGGAGTTGCTGATCGGGCTCGATGAGGTGGCGCTGTTCATTGGCGATGGCCGCCACCGCTACAGAGAGTTCCAAGAAACGATGGAGGCCCTGACTGAGCTGGGCGTCGGGCCCAACCCGCCAGTCATCGGGACTGGACAGTATCCGATCGAGCGTATCCACGGCGAGTTCGATGATACCGAAGTCACGGAGCAGCCGTGGTATGGTGCTCAAGAACCGCTCGAGGGTGCCGACACCGAGATTATCGTCCGAAAGCGGTGGCTGCAGAAGGACGCTGAGGGTGGACAGGCCGTCGAGTCCGCGCTCCGGGAGATTCCCGACCTGACGCTCGACGCGTACTCTGATATTGCCGGCGCCGACCCGGACGCAGTCGAGTCGTACCCGTTCCGCGAGTACGATCTCGGGCTGCTCCGGACGGTGATTCAGCAACTGATGCCACGGGGACGCGTAACCGAAGAAGAGTACGTTCAGGGTCGGGCATTGCTCATCCTCGTTCGCTCGCTGTTCACGCGGTTCGAGTGGGGAGACAAACAGGTCGGGGCGCTCGTCACGTGGGACGAGTTGTACGACTTGTTGGTCGAAGAGACGACCTACATCCCGCTATGGGTGCAGGAGATGGTCGAGAACAAACTCATCCCTTCGGCTGGCGGCGACGAAGGTGCGTTCTCTGTCCGCGTTGCGAAGGCGCTGTATCTGCTGAATCAGGTGCGTTCAGAGGTGCCGTCGACGCCGGCGAACCTCGCCCGGCTGATGGTCAAGTCGACGGACGAGTCGTTCGAATCTGTCCGGGGAGATGTCGAATCGGCACTCTCCGATCTCCTCGAGGATCGGAAGGTACTGACGGAAACGAACGACCGCGGCGACCAGGAGTACCTCCTGGTCTCCGAAGAGCAGGAGGACATCCTGACGCGAGCGAAGACTCGCGCACAGCAGATCCCGTCACATCGACTTTCGGCCAAGTTGGAGAACTCCATTCGGGAGGGAAGCAACCTCCTGCTATCAGAGGGCAGTCGACACGAGGTGGATCTCGACGGTGAGCGCAAAGTCCCGCTCCGTTTCGGCTACTCTGTTCTCGACCCTATCGAGCAAGCACCGACGCCGGAGTTCGACGCCGTTCGCGTGCGTCTGGTCGCAGGCCGAGACGAGGAGGTTAGTGATCAGGTTGATGCATGGCAGTCGACGAACGAGGGGCGGGATGGGGGCGAGCACGTCCTCGTCGCCGTCGAGCTACAGGGATCGACGATCGACCGCCTGCGGGACGTGATGGGCATGCAGGAGGTGCTGTCAGAGGAGACGGAGACGTATCCTGACTTGGAGTCCGACCACCGCGACGAGCAGCGGGCCCTCGAGTCGATGATTCGCGAGCAACTCGAGGAAGCGGATGTCTACGTCCGAACGGGTGGGACGAGGGGACGGTACGGAGACGTGTTCGACCAAGTCGTTGGAACGCAAGTACAGTCTGTGTTCAGCGGGACGCGCTTCGTCCTGACCAACGGAATCACGGAAGTCGAGGACGCCAAACAGATGGCGCGATTCTTCCGCGGCGTCGAGGACTGGCCGCTTTCGAGTGAGGACGCCGTCACGCTCGGTGTGGACACCGACCGCGCCGAACTCGCCGACGGCTGGTGTCAGGAATTCCTCGACGAGTACGAGGACACCCAGTCGCTTCGTGCCGAGGACTTGCTTACCCAGACTGTTCAGCGCGGAGGCACGTATCGCGGGACACCGCAGGAATCGATCTCAGCATTGTTGATCACACTCGCAACGGCCAACAAAATCGCGCTGCGCCGTGACGACGAGTATATTACCGAACCGGACGAGATCGGGCGAGCGGTCAGAAACAAGACGAACCTGACCGACGTACTGGTTCGATTCGAGTCACTGGACGGGATCGATCCCGATCAGATTCGGGAGACCGTCGAGACGCTAATCGGTGAGGAGCCGGACGGAACCGAACCCGACGCGTGGCTCTCGGAGTTGGCTACATGGGTTGACGAGAACAGCGTGATGGTGAAACGCGTCTTGCGAGGCGTCAGTAGAGAGTTTGGCGAAGGGGCTTCGCTGGACGAACTCGAAACTGCTCTCCAGCCCGCACTCGGGGGCGAATCTCTCGAAACAGACGACTTTGCGTCCGACGAAATCGCACGTCAGTCCGAGCGTTTCGCTCGGGCAAGAGGACTCTTCCGGTCGATGGAAGATGGCGATCCCCTCTGGGAGCAGTTCAGCCAGCGAACGACGGAGATGCAGCGGCTCTATCCCGGTGCGGACATCACCGGGAAGATGCAAGACATCGTCGGCGGGGACGAAGTGCCTGATGCTGACCGGCTTCGGGCAACAATCGACGAAGCTGACACTCACAGACGAACTGTCGTCCGTGAGCAGTACGAACGGATTACGGGAGAATCGCCAGCAAAGGAGGAGCCCGAGAGCGTGGTCTCCAGTCTCGCAACGTGGCTCTACGCTCACGATGGGAGCAGCAAGGAAACTGCCGACCGCGTCGCCGTCGAATTCGACGGTGTAACCATCGACGATCTCTACGAGCTTTTCGAGACGGCCTGGAACGGTGATTCGTTCTCGGAGGAAGACCTCGTGGACCCGACGGTCGTTCAGCAAGCCAAGCGGTACAAACGGGCACGGGGACTCCTCGAAGCATCCGGTAGCGAGGCCTCGATCTGGTCGCAGCTTCGGGAAGCATCGGAACGACTCGAGGAAGAACACCCGAACCACCCAGTCACGACTGATGTAAACGAGATGCTCAGTCGGTCGCAGCCGCCGAGCGTCGACGAGGTGGAACAGCTCCTCGACGACGCGGAGAACCCCTTCGAAGTCGACCAACGACTCGAAGAACTCGCCAACGAACTGCAGTCTGAGTATCCCGACCACGATCTCACCCAAGAGGTCGTCGATGCAGTCGAGGGAACCAGCCCGCCAAGTGAGGAACGCGTGGGTGAATTGATCGAAGACGCCGAACAGTTGCTCGATGGTGTTGACGAGCAGCTACGGCGGATTCGAGAGACTATGAATGAACTACCGGATGGCTCTGTGATGATGATCGAACCGCTCGACTGACGGCCTGTCGTTGCAAAACACCGAATTCAATTATATTCGATTCGCAATTACGCAACATAGGGCCGCAATCACGCTAGCAAACAACGTCCTTGTCCGAAATCGCACCTCATCGTTTACTGGTGGCTCCAAAGGATTATCATGCGTCTGTGATACTATCTCGACATCATGCTTAGAGTCGGGGACGAAGAAGACGTTTCTACGTTAGAAACGGTCTCGCTAAAGGACGAGGGGTTTCGTGAGGATGACCTCCGAGAGTGGATCATCACCAGTCCAGAGAGCATCCTCGGAGAGGACTTTCGACTCATCGGACGAGAGGTCTCGGTGAAGCAGATTGGCGATGGCATCGACCTTCTTGCTATCGACCGGGACGCCAACGTGGTCGCCATCGAACTCAAGCGAGGCGCATTGAAGCCAAAAGTCGATTTTCAGGGGCTCAAGTACGCCGCCTACACCTCACACTGGGATTACTCCAAACTCCGCGACCAGTTCGAGAAGTTCAAGTCCACAACGTGGGGTCGGACGCTCTACGAGGAGGAAACCACGTTTACCGAGGTACTCGACGAATTCTGCAACGAGGACTACACGCTCAATCAGGATCAGCGAATCGTGTTTGTCGGTGAATCCGTCCGCGAGCGGCTGGACATCGTACTCCGGTGGCTCAGCGACAGGTCGATCGACATCTCCGTCATCGAGTTCCAGCTCCTCAAGGACGGCGACCGACTGTATCTCGATGCGGAGCAAACAATCCCGACGCCGGAGCACACCGTGACGGACGTGAGTCCAGATACCTCTGATGAGCCGTGGAAGGAGGATGGACAGAGTTGGCACCTCAACGAGCGTTCCAACGAGGAAACAGCCGATCTGCTGGAAGACGTCACAGCTGCCCTGCAGGAACTAGAGTTCCTCAACGGGCCGGAATGGGGGCAGAAGCACTACGTCGCGTTCAACAAGGGGCGAAAGCGACGCATCGCGATCCGGACGAAACGGACACTGTTCCACATCGATCTGTACGATGTCGATACGGCGTCGCTAGACCCTGCGGAGATCGCGGATGCTCTCGGGATCGATGCTGAGTCGGTGGCAGTCAAGGAGGATATGCGGGGCAGTGGTCGAAGCGGAGTGAGAATTACCTGTAACCCGAATCAGGAGATCGATTTCGACGCGCTTGAATCACAGGCTCGGGAGATACTCAGCGAATCTACTGAATGAGCCTATCCAGCATCTTGCTTTGAGAGCGAGATGTATTGCTCGTTCGTAAGCGGCGAGTCGAGGTGATCATCGTTGAAGAAGCGGAGAACAGCCCACACATCCCGCTTGTCATCCATTTTGATGGACATCTCTCCGTCACCGTTCTCCTCGAATTTCACGTCGGTATCGAAGTTGTCGCGGATATACGTCGCGTCGTCTAAATCCATATCTTCGTACACGCCCCGCTCGTGTACCTTGTACATCAGTCTCAGCACACGGTTGTTCCCGTACACCGCCTCCTTAAACATATCAAAGTCGTGAAACGGAATATCCGTCTCCTCGATCTGGTCTAGGACGTCATTTGCGCACCGCTCATATTCTGCGAGATAATCGAATACCTTCTCGAACCGCGACTGGTCGAAAATGTACATCATTCCATCGTAGTAGATTGAATCCACGCGGTCGGGTATCGAGACTAGCGAGTCATCCACCTTCCTGTGTTTCTCGCTTCCGACCATCATACGAGCTCGAGACGTTCGACCCATAATCTGGCGCCGGCTGTAGTTCAGAAAGGCAACTGCCATCTGGTCGTTGTCGGCATCTCGAATACGGATCGCTTGGAATTCGGGTTTCGGCGGCTCCGTATATGTCGTATGACTGAACCGCTCTCCTTCCAGCAGTCGTTCGAAATTTTCGAATTGAGGGATGTTCTCCGTGGGTTCGTACTGAACGAAGGTCTGGTCACGATCTCGGTTTTCGATGCCGTAATCCGAAAATCGAATCTTGTCGCTTTCGAGCGCGGATTGCTTGTGTTCGACCTTTTCGCGCACTAGATTCTCCAGATCTTCGGGGAGTTCCTGATCTAGCGAGATGCGGTCAAAGGTGTAGTCATAGTCTTCGGCGCTCTCCTCGTCCAGACGAGCCAGCAGTAGGTCGACCCCAAGTTCGCTGGTATCGAGGTCCCCGATCCGCTGGAGGAATTCGACCAGTTCGTCGAAGTGGTCTCGAGCGTCACCCCGGCTCGCGGAACTCATTATTTTGTGGTGATATAGACATCACTACTTATTCTTGCTGTATTGAGTGTCATATCATTCCCATCAAGTTGCTGTTTCGTGAGGAGGATTCGTCTGTCATGCTCGGTTTCGACTTCGTAGACGCGGTACCGGAAACCGATCAGAACCGGATTGACGAAAAGGCGGTTCGAGCGGATCACGATCGCGGCCACCGTGAGAAATAGGACGAGAAACGCCGCTACGTCGTATATGTTCGAGAACTCGAACACGATGAACGGGAAGATGTAGACTAAGAGGTACTCCGTGAACATATCTGACCGATTTCGATAGTGCTCGATTTCGCTCAGCTGGCCCTGCCTCGTACGGTTCATCCGTATCATCAGAGCCAAGAAGACGACGCTAATCAAGGTGAGAACCGAGAAGCCGAGCGAAAGATAAGATAACTCGACTGGCCCAAGTCCGATGGGCTCCAGTTGGTATCCCAAAACCGAATGGGTCGAATCGTGGGCGCGGAGGGCGACGATAGCGAAGAGCGGGCTATAGGAGCTCAAGAACAGGACGATCTTCGCCCAACTCGGAATGCGCCCCATTAGGTTCGCTATGTTCTATTCGGAGGTCAAAGTCAGTTTTGTATCCACTTTCCGGAGAACATCAAGGGCGGTGACCCGGCCGCCGTCCGAGAGTATATGGACAATCTTCAAGACATCTTAATGACTCTGCTTGAAACATCACTGAGTTTCGTATGGACGGACAATCTACCCAACCCCGCAAGGCGCAGCTCGACAAGGAAGAGCGTGAGCATCTCGAGGACATCGTCACCGAGATGCGCGACCGCGTCGAGGCGAACGTTCGCTACCAGCTCGAGGACGAGTACGACCTCGACGAGAAGCCGGACGACGACCCGTCCCTGAGCGAGGAGCAGGAAGACCTCGTCGAAGCCATCGAGCTCGAAGCCGCCGATGGCCACGATTGGGACGAAGCCCACGAGCAGTACATCACGGGCGTCGGCTACACAATCGTCAACCGGCTGGCCGCGCTCCGCTGTATGGAGGTTCGAGACTTCATCGACGACGAGGTCACGGCCTTCCGCGACGACGGCCTCACGCCGGCGGCCGACCGGCTGGTTACCGAGGAGTTCATGCTCGAGGAGGAGGCCGTCCTCGAAGCCTACCGGAACGTGTGCGACGACCTCGCCGAGGAAATCGAGATTCTCTTCGACCGCTCGACCGTCTATAGCCTGATCGACCCCGACGACGACACGTTCGAAGACCTCTGTGGGATGCTCGACAAGGTCTCTGACGAGGTCTGGCGAGGAGACGACGTACTGGGGTGGGTGTACGAGTACTACAACCGTCCCGTCGTCGAAGCGCTCGACGCGAAGAACACGCTCGAACCAGAGGACGTGGGGCCGGCGAACCAGTTCTACACGCCACATTGGGTCGTCCGGATGCTCACCGACAACTCTCTCGGAAAACTCTATCTCGAAGCCAAAGGACAGGAGTCGGCAGTACCAGAGCCGGAGGCGCTCAATCCCGAAGAGCGCAAGGAACGCCTAGTCACGCCGGAGGACAGTCCGACCGTTCCCGAACTCTGTACGTACCTTATCCCGGACGAGGAAGCCGGTGACGCCCCCGAGTTTGACCATCCTTCGGAACTGCGGGTCATCGATCCGGCCTGTGGGAGCGGGCACTTCCTCCTCTATGCGTTCGACGTGCTGGAGCGAATTTGGTGGGAAGAAGAAGACGAGCTCGACCGAGCGGAGATCCCCGCGAAAATCCTCAAACACAACCTCTACGGCGTCGACATCGACCTGCGCTCGTGTCAGCTCTCGGCGTTCAATCTGTATCTGAAGGCTCGGACGCGTGCCGAGGAGGAAGACGGCCAGTTCGAAATGCCCAACGTCGACATCGTCTGTGCGGACGCCCGCGTAGCCGAGGTCGAAGAAGGCGCAGAAGTGCTGGACGAGATTACCGGCGAAGGAACTGACCTGCGGGAGGCGTTGAGCGAGATTATAGATACGTTCCAGCACACGGAAGCCCTCGGGAGCCTGCTCGACGTGAGCGGGACGCTCGAGGAGGTGTTCGAGAGCGGGCAGACGGGCCTCTCGGACTGGGGCGATGGTACACACCAGTCACTGAACTCGTTTCTGAAAGCATTACGAGAGGCGGTTGACGAACGTTCGTCAGATTCGTTTGGCGAACAGAACCTCAAGAGCTTCCTCAACTTATTGGTCGTACTAACGCAGGAGTACGACGTTTCGTTAATGAATCCACCGTATGGGTCGGGTGGACGGATGCCTGACCCCGTTCAGGACTACGTTTCGGACACCTACGACTACAAGGAGGAGTACTACATCAACTTCTTCGAGGCGTGTGATCGCCGAACGAAGACCAACGGCCGGACGGGAATGCTCGTCCCCCGATCGTTCATGTTCCTCAAGACGTTTGAGGACTTCAGGGAGGACTTCATCGGCGGTCAGGGTGCGTTCGACTTCCTCGCAGAGTACGGTATCGACATCCTTGACAATGCAACCGTTCGAACCGCTGGGACAGTCGTCCGGTCGGGCGTCGAAACGGGACAGACGGGAACCTTTCTTCGACTCGACGACGTGGAGAAGGGTGAGAAGGAAAGTTCGTTCCTACATGCCGCGTTCGTCGATGCAACGGAAGAGGGAATTCAGCGTCGGTACTCCCGAAAACTCGAAGAATTCGAATCTGTTCCGGGGGCCCCTCTCTCTTACTGGGTTCCGACCAAACTTCGCTCGTGGTACGACTCCGAAACGGTACTCGACTCAGACAACGCTGAGCTTCCAGAGAGAGAGTCATACGGGGTAATAAAGCAGGGGACTGCGACAGCTGATGACCAGCGCTTTGTCCACGCTTTCTGGGAACACCCAAGTAATCGAGATTGGTCTCCTTTCGCGAAGGGAGGATCTGATGCGTGGCTCCTGCCGCGAGTCAAGCAAACCGTGTTGTGGGGAAACTCCGGTAAGGAGTTGAGTCGGTACCCAAAGTCGTACCCGCGTAATACCCAATATTATTTCAAAGAGGGATTGACCTACACCGTTGCTAAGGAGAGTGGACGACGGTTTGGGTACCTACACGACTCCTCTGTCTTCGGTCACAAGGGGTCTGTGCTGATTCCGGATCGAGCTATCTGGCATGCACTACCCTACACGAACAGCCACCTCTTCACGTACCTGATGCTCGCACAGACGACCGAGCGTATGTGGGAGGTCGGTCAGGTTTCGAAGATTCCGTGGCGTGAGCAACTCGAATCCGTCGACTCCTTGGAAACGCTCTCAAAGAAGGCCATCGGGCACCTGATCTCGAAACGTCAGTACGACTTCGTCTCCCCACATTACACCGAATCGATTCTTCTCGATGTTCTCGGGGAAAGTGATACGCTCGACCTATACGACCACCCACATCGTGAACTCCGAGAGGAACTGACTCTCGACTCGCCGTCCTCGACTGTCGATGCGAGAGCATCGCTATCCGAACTCGGGACAGCGGCCGCGACCCACCTCGAGCGAATCGAAGCCGAGCTACAGGACTGTGCCGAGGAGATCGACGAGACGGTCTTCGACTGCTTCGACGTTACCGAAGACCAGCGTGAAACGATCCTCCAAGAGATCGCTCTTCGAACCAACAAAGACCCGCGTGAACAGGAAGAGTATGATTCTGAATCTGTCACCGAACCATCGGAAGATTTCCCGGAACAGGTCAAAGACCTCCTTCTACACTTCACCCTCCACGCTGTCGACGACGCTGACGACGGCATAGTCCCGCTCTCCGACATCGACGATAAGGACGATCTCCTGACTCACATCGAGTCGGAATTCGAACGCGTATGGGGCGAGCACGCAACCGACCGCCTCGCGGAAGTCGACGGCTTACTCGGGAACCGCAGTGCCGCGGACGAAGCCTATCCGAACCTTCGGGCGTGGCTCGAAAACAACCTATTCGAGTACCACGTCTCGAAGTTCGATCGGACTCCGATCCTCTGGCGGATTTCGTCAAAGCGGCTCGTCTCGGATCCCGAAGGGGAAGGGCTCGGATGCCTCGTAGACTACCACCAGTTGGACGCGAGTATCTTCGACCGTCTACAGAACCAGTACCTCGAACCGCGACGGACGCACCTCCGCGAACGGCGAGCCGGCGCGAACAGCCGCCGTAACGACGAGTCGCTCTCCACCTCGGAGCGAGCTGACGCCGCCGAGGAGTACGAACGCTGTGAGAGTGGACTCGAACAGCTCAGCGTCTTCGAGGAACAGCTCGGCGAACTCGCAGAGTCCGACCCGCGCGACTGGGCCGACGAGAACCAAGAGCGCGCTGCGGAGGCAGCACGGCGCGTCGCGGAGTTCCGAGACCGGACGGCCGCCCGATTGGACACCCTCGAAACGCTCGCTAATCTTGATGACGTGGACATGGAAGACCTGTTCAGCCCCTCGTTCTACGAGACTGTTCAGGATAACAAAGACGAGTGGATCGGCGCGCTCGACGATCTAGAGGCTGCGTTCGAATCGTACGCTGCAGACGGTACCGATCCCGTCGAGGCCCACCTCTACGATCTCTTCGAGTACTACGACGACCTGACCGGATCCTCCCACTACGCGAGCAATGGGATACTGTTCATGACGTACTACTTCAACCAGTTCGAGGATGCTGGTCAAGCCCAGATCGGGGACGCGGGCGTCTCTGAACGCCAGCGGCTTCTCTCGGAACTCGCCGCCGACGTGGACGAGTACAAGCAACTGGCCGAGGAGATCTCTGGAGATTGCGACGCGGTCGCGGCGGACATCTCTGCTGACTGGGAAGACCGCGCACTTTCAGAGGTGACGACTGCGGGCTACCAACCGAACCATAAGCACGGCGTCGTGATCAACATCACTCCGCTCGCGGAGAAGAACATCGTCCCAGAAGTCGTTGATGACAAGGTGCTCTGATTGCCGTCAGAGAGACTAATGGTGATTAAATAAACCCCCGACTCAAAGAGGTCACTATTATGGACATCAGTATTTTCGCCGAAGACGCGGGAACTACGCGAGAAGAGACAGAGATTCCGTTTAAACAGTACTATCAGGGTGGGTTCCTCACTATTTCCAGTCTCGCTGATCAGCTGGACGAGTATGGGGACGTTCAGTTGCACATCCTATCGGAGCGATTCGGACTCGTCAGAGGGGAAGAGACTGTAGACAAGTGTCTTACTCAAGATCAAGCGGCAAGTAAGGATGGAGGAGAAGTTCTGAACACGGTCTTAGAGCGAGCTGCCGATTCAGATGTCGTAGTAATTCTCCTTTCGTCATCTAGATTCGACTCTCTCGTAGTGAGTAACTGGGGACAAATCGTTGATCGAGCAAAGCCCGACTCTGTATGGTGTCTTGGTGCAGCTCGAAGCTGCCTTGACGCTATAGATTTTGATCCACTGCAACAGAAGAACTGCGAAATCGTCACCTACGAGCGAGTCGGTGTTGCACGAATCAGCAACGAGGCACGAGAAGAACTTCTGGAACAAGTAGAACAGCGGAAGTCAGAATAATTATGCAAGCGAAACAGACCCTCCCCGACGCCGCGAAAGACACCATCAGAAGCGAGTTCGACCGAGCCGAGTCGTCCGACCCAATCGTCCTCTGGTGGGACGACGGGAACTACCTCGAGGACATCATCAAGCAGGCCTGTAACGAACTCGGCGTTCACCTGAAGGTCGCCGAGGAGACTCCGCTGGAACTCCGTGCCGATCCAGTCGACGGCGAACAGGTCTGGTACGTGCCACACGTCAAAGAGCCCGAAGACGTCGAGGGCAGCTTCGACTGGTTCCGCGACGTTGAGCACACGGGCGGCGAGGTGGAGCTGAGCATCGAAGACCTCACCGTCCACGCGTTCGAGCGCGGGCAACTCAATGCGTGGGAGCTGAAAGCCGCGACGCAGGCGGACGACCCCGCAAAGCGCCGCGAGATCGCGCGGATCCTCCACGACCAACTCACCGGCGGCCAGCTTCCGACGCTCGAACAGCTCCGCACGCAGATCGTCACCGGCGGCTACACCGACCCGGTCGCGTTCGTGCTGGAGAACGGCTGGGGCGACATCGACGACAGCC
>Ga0306904_100302_pt1 | contig 18400 bp, 17 predicted proteins | sample AntDeeMetagen472_FD_190446 | JGI IMG/M metagenome (GOLD analysis project Ga0306904, IMG submission 190446) | Saline lake microbial communities from Deep Lake, Antarctica - Metagenome TFF #472 (v2) (version 2) | ecosystem: Environmental > Aquatic > Non-marine Saline and Alkaline > Saline | place...
GTGGGCAGTCGGTCGAGCGTTCGTCGCTGGTGTTCGCAGTTCGCACATTATTATAACCGCCAGCGACCGCATCAATCGCTCGATGATCGAACGCCAGCTGAGGAGGTCGCTAACTAGACAGTGCCACCATGGAGAATGTTATCAATAGAAATGAACCACACACCTCATACCGAGTGAAAACCGTTCCAAAAGCTGTGTCCTTTTTGAGGCATCCTGTGTTTCGACGACAGTCTCTGGGTCACATAACAGACGGTGTTTGAAATAGCTCCCCTTACTCTGGCCTCCACCAGTGTAGTTCGATTCAGTCACACCGAGGAACGATTGTCCTTTGAGAAGTCGAAAGACACGATCTTTGGGGAGTGAAGCCGGATGTGCTCATATGATACGCACAGCTGCTTCAACCATCCCTCGTTGACAAAGAGATCAATTCTCTAGCTTGAGATAGCGTCTCAATAGCATTCTCGTCTTTAGATCCCACACCCAATACCGAGTGAACAGAGGATATTTGGAATCATCTATCAACCAATCTTTCACCCTTCACTATGTCGAGTGTTCTGTGTATGACAGGGACGGTTCTCACAGATGTTGCACAATACGACATGGTAGTACGACACCACCGAGTGTGTTGACATCCTCACACCAGTTCAACTTCGACAATAAATTCGTGCTCGTAGCACCGACCGCCAGTCCGACCCCATTTCGACATCACTGACCGAGAATACTGATCAGTGTGAATCTACAAGATGGCCATACATTCGTCGACAAACCAAGGGATCGATATCTGGCTGTTCAGAAAGGGGGTAGTGTTTCGAGTGTAACTCTAATATTGATAAGGTGTAGTTGCCGACGGTTTCAATAAACTTCAGTCAGACACCATCACTTCGAGTGTATCTTTGTCTGTAAGCCACTCTTTGGACCAATACTAGTATTTTACTCAAAATAGAATACACTCTCGAAGTGCTACTTTTATTGATCGCAATTTCGACGATTCATTTAGGTGGGTTTGGTCGCCCACTAAATATAATTCGACCGTTTCACTATAAGCCGTCAAAGTGGGATATACTTCCGTATTTGGTGCGACAGGCCCGCACAACCGTTCTTACCAGGTCATTAGAAGACGTAGTTGCAACAACTTGGTAAGAATTCAACCGGTCGACATTAAGTATCTCGATGGGTTCAGTGGCGTCATAATCAGAAAAGTGAATCCCGGTGGGGTTGTATGAACTTAGTGGACTAGAAATCAGTTATCTAAGACACCGACGTCGAAATGAAATGGCGATAGATACTGAGTGCTGAAAATGCGAACCCGATACTGAATCCTATCTTGCAATGAGATCTCTCGAAACAGAGATGGTTACATGGCTCTTGAGGCGGAGCCTTGTTTTGGACCACGGTCTATATTTCATATCGAATACGGTGTGAGTGACCTACAGTAGGCTACAAACACAGCGCATATCAATAACACCACTGTGTCAAGTATGTCGACATGTACTTGTATATGGAGTCGAACAGCCACACCCCACTGTGTCGAGTGTTCTTTACAAAACAGGACGGACTCTCATAGATGCTCCCCAATACGCCTTGGAAGGGCGACACCATCGAGTGTGTCGACCACCTCACACAAGTTTGAGTCCGACATTGAATTCGTACTCGTAGTACTGACCGCCAGCACGGCCCTCATTTCGAGACTGCCGGTTGAGAATACCCAGCATTGTGAGATCTGCAAGGTGGTCATGCATCCGTCGACGAACTAAAGGGTCAATATCTGGTTGTTCAGAGAAGGGGTAGTGTTTCGAGTGTAAACTATGAGTAATTACTATCAAAACACCGTACAAAATCGAATGAATTCGTTGAAGGAACAATGCTGCCGACTTGAAAATAAAAACACCGACACCAGTGTTTCGAGTGTAACTCTAATACTGATGAGGCGTAGTTGTCGCGGTTTCTGGTAAACCTCAGTCAGACACCACCACTTCGAGTGTATCTTTGTCTGTAAGCCATTCTTTGGACCAATATAGGGTGTTTACACTCGAAATAGTGGTGTGTGTTCGCGCGGTTAGAGAGCTTCAAACAAATACTCTCATTGGAATCTAATAGCCAATACACTCGAAGCGGTACCGTGTGTGAGGGCCAATACACACGAAGTGCCACTTCTATTGACCTTAAAACTAAAGCAGCTGAATTATCTCTCTACCTAGTTTTTTCAGGAGTTTACACTCGAAGTAGTACCCAGTATTTATTAAAGAGTATCACTGCTACTCTAGTAATGGAATCAGACGGTGATGAAACGGAACAATACACTAATGAAAAAGACACCAGTGATCCACTCTTCCGATACGAGCGATCTATCTTTCAGGACAAAACGCTCCTTGAGATTGGGCACTTACCAGATCCAGATAAAGTAGTGGGACGGGACACACAGATGCAGCGGGTCGCAAATGGGTTGAATCCAGCAATCTTTGGAGAGACTCCGACACATCTCCTCATTTTCGGAAAGACAGGAACTGGAAAGAGTCTAACGGCGAGAATGGTAACTGAACGACTCAAACCAGAAGCTGCTAAGCGAGGAACGGACGTTGAGACGGTCATCTTAGACTGTGGCGAAGAAACAACTGAGACATCTGCTGTCAAAACAATTGCCCATCAGCTCAATGAACCTGATCAGACTGATATTACAGTCCCACTCCGTGGACTTTCGAAATCGGATTACTACAAACGGCTCTGGAAAATTGTTGAGACAGTCACTGATGTTGTGTTCATCATTTTCGACGAGGTTGATATGCTCGAAGATGATGAAGTTCTGCGAACACTCTCTCGTGCCCGTGAAAATCAAAAGATTACGAGTTCACGAATTGGTCTAATTGGGATTTCTAACCAACTTAATTACCCAGACAACCTCTCAGAACGTGTTAAATCAAGTCTCCAACATACAGATATGGTGTTTCCAGCATACGATGCGACCCAACTCACAGAAATTCTCGAACGACGGATAGAGGCTTTCAAACCGGGAGTGGTCGACGATGGCGTGATTTCGCTTGTGTCTGCACTTGCTGCCCGTGAACATGGAGATGCACGCAAAGCAATCGATATCCTACGCATTGCCGGAAACATTGCACAGGACACTGACTCCAAGCGTATAACTGAAACTCATGTGCGTGAAGCAAAAGAACAGATGGAGGTCAACCGTGTTCGTGAGCTAATTAACGGCGAGACACAGTTAGCAAAGCTGGTTCTTTCTGCACTTGTACTGCAGATCGAACAGCAAGACGACGCTGTACCTACCCAAGCGGTATACAATCAATACACGGAAATCATAAAATCAACCGAAACGACACCAGTCTCGGAACGACGTGTCTCTGAGATTCTCAAGCAGTTTAATTTTCATTCGGTGATCCGTTCAAAACGGATTGGTCGAGGAAGAGGCAAAGGAATCACCAATACCCACCGGATCATCGAAGATCTTGATATTGTCAAACAGGCGCTTGCTGCAGATTCAGAGATTGATTACTTTTCGTCGTGATAACAACTGATTATTAATATTTATGCCAATCTTCACGAAACCAACTAATATCTATTATATCAGTCACACACAACTTCTTGAAGCTCTTCGAACAATTCAGGATTATTTTTTTTGAGAAGTTGAATGTCTTCGGTGAGTTCTTGATTTATCTTCCTTCTAATACGGGAAACTGCTTGATAGTAACGGTCGGACTTTTCATTGGTGTCCAATAACTCGCGCTCAGTATCAGTTAAGATTGCTCGGCGTCTTGCCATCCTTGCTTGATTAGTCCTTACGCAATTCCAATAGAGTAGTGGTTCCGATTTTGCAAGCGTTGTATACATTGGAAGCAGCATACTTCCCATATATGGCAACTTTTAAAAATAAGGATCCCATATATGGCAATAGAAGCACGGACTGCCTCAGAAAGTGAGGCCGGTGTTCCAGCACCGACCTCCGTGCTTCGCCACCAAGACGAAGCATGAAAAACTCCGAATCTACGCCAGATGAATCTGTCGAACAGCACAGCCACCAATCAAGTGGCCCTCAACTCGAATCCTGTCCTAACTGCGATGTGGTCGGCCTCCCAGAACGGATCGCAGCTCACGACTGCCGTCCCAGCCTGACCCACCCAGACGAACACGCAGATACCACACCCTCCAATCATACCATCCAAGGCCCAGCGCTCAAACTCGATACAACCATCGTCCGCCAACGAGAAGCCGACCATACCACCGGCAGCCTCGAAATCACACGAGCCGCAACAACCGGCCCAACACTCACCCTCGGGCTAATCAACAACACAGAGTCGACCACGGTTGAACTCTCTCCACAGCAAGCAGTCCGGGTCGCCGACACACTCCAGGCGACGGCCACCGACATACTAACCTCCGAACTCCCAGACGACGCCCCAAAGACCACTCCCAATACGAACTCAACACGCGAAGACGCCGAGTCCACACCGTCGACAGAGCCCACGCTGGAGGTGTTCGAAACCGATGACTGACACAGCAGCCCTCAAAGCTCACCTTGAGACCATCCCACCAAACTCAACGGTCGAACTCTCTTGGCAGACACCCGACGGCACCACCCAAACCGACGGCCAGATCGTCACCTACGATCCCAACTCAGCGGCCAGACGCATTGAGGCCACCGATAGCACGCTTCTGTTGGTCCCAGCCGAAGACGGCAGCGAAGTCTCGGTTGCAGAACTCACAGACGGCCAGCCCACCTACTGTGGTGACCTCTGTGAGCTCTCAGTCAAAACCCACGCCACAGAAACACTCGAAATCACCGAAAAGGGCGTCGACGTCCCGCCGTACCTAGTCGGCTACACCGGTTTTCTGGTCATCGAAGACGACACTGACAGCCACGAATTCCGCATTCCCGAACCAGGCCTAGAAGCCTACGACGACCGCCTGGTGGCCCACTGTAGCGATCTCACAACCACAAGCGAAATTCTGGTCCGTCCGCGGGCAGGCCCCCACCGACGGTACGAACTCCTCGATACCCGCCCGGACGACAACATGACCGTCTCCGACCAATCGCTCGGCGAATACGAAGGTCTCGAAACAGTGATCCATACGATCGCCGCACTCGACGAGAGGGTCGCCGACGATGACGAACTCGCCGACGCAACACAAACGCAGGCCAGACGCAGTCTCCAGGATATCCAAAGGGTCCTGCTCAATGCCCGCAACGTGCTATGTGATCCACCAGGTGATCCCGACTGGCAGCCGACTGCCGAGGAGGGCGACCCCATCGATTCCTACCACACAACGCTTGACCAACTACGAAGCGACCTCGAACGGTTCGAAACGCAGGCCACCGACGAAACGGGGAGTCTGGATCGTCGGCAGTGCCACCTCAAATTCAGCAGCGCCCAGCGGTACATCGACGAATTGTACTCACTGTTGTGTGTCTCCGGCACCGAAGTCCCACCACGGCACGATACAGAGGGGCGCCAGAATGGCGATGGGCGGTGGCTCGAACACCAACTGAGTAACTCCCTCCAGCGGTGGGGCTACCGAACTCAACTCCGCGAAAAAATCTATGGGCTTGAAGTCGACGCCATCGCTCGCCGCGATCCGAAACAGGACGATCCCACCGATTGGATCGTCGCCCAGTGCAAAGACTGGGAGAGTCGACCGATCACTCCAGATGTGATCTTCCGGCTGTGTATGCTTGCCTTTACCTGCAAAGCAATGCCAGTGTTGTGCCATACGACTCGGCTAACCGACCGGGCCAAAGAGATCGCCAACAAGTGGGAGGTGCGAGTCCTAGAACTTGATGATCTCAACCGTGGAGCACTCCCTGCACCAACCACCTTGGTACTCAGTGATGATCTCATTTCGTTCCCCACCACCTATACAGCCCGCGAAAAACGGAATCCGCTACCCATCTTGTTCTGCGATGAGCCAGACAAGCACTTCACCTACGTCCCAGGGTATGAACCCGTCGGGCGAACCCACGAGTATCGACCGGTCGACGAGGGAGAGTAGGCACCCAGTCGACAGCTGAATTGACATCCTCCTGCGCCTGAAGACGCAGGAATCCCGAGCGTTGGGAGTTTCAGGTTTGCGACCATGACTCCAGTTTCTTTTTCGGGAACTCGTCTAACCCATCACGAAACGGTGGCTAACTGGCGGTGTCAACTCAAGCTGTAGCTCCTCCCGTTTGTGACGGTAGTATTGAAACTACTACTTCAATCCCACTTGTCAAGTTTGAGTTCTTTACCACCAATAAACGGACGATCTGGTGATTCAAGCCCCCGTGGCCAACGCCAAGCTTGATTCAAAACGACGTCTCGTTTATTATCATCTTTGGGCTTCTTGTCGACGTGTTTCCAAAGTGCGCGCCCTTGTTCGGATTGACCTGGGACTTTGCGGCTTGTCTGTGGTTTATAAAACTCCTCGATAGCAATTGAAAACACGTCTTGCTTTCCGATTTCATTACCGGAATCAAAGACCATTTTTTGGTTGACAAACCGTTTAAAAGCTGTTTCGTATCGTTTCCGTTTGCCTTCTTGATCTGAATAATCCCACCCAGTTGGATAGTCATCTTCCTCAAGCAGCGAGAGGACGTCACCAGTTATGTATCTAATTTCTACATCCGAGAGATACAGTAGTCTCGAAGGGACAAACGGTGCATGAACTCGGGTTCGGTGTGACGGAACGTCACCATCACTAACGACATCAGGGAAGTCCCACGTTTTGATAGAATCCTCTGGTGACCCTGATACAACTGTTTCACCATTGGTTTTCAGTTCAAGCGTTCCATCATGCGAGAGATACCACTTAGATGCGTTTTCTGACACGTCTTCTGGTAACACCGGTTTGCTTCCATCTTCTAAGGTCAGCCCAGATGAATATGTATACAATAAGGCACCACTGTCTGTATTCGCACTCACTGGATGGCGAAGAATCTTAACGATTTTTCGAGCATCCCCTTTTGATTTTGCAATAAACACTGGGTTTTGATCATAGTGATATGCTCGGCCAGCATTTGTGAGAATATTCGCTGGCCGCGACAGGCCTGATTCTTCGACTTCTAGAACATGAGTGATCCCATCTTTCCGCATTCGAAGATCAGGGATCGATTCGGTGTCTTCGTCGTCGAGGATTTCAACCTCAAACCCTCGTGATTCATAATACTGTTTGACAAATCCCACACCTTGTTGGTGGCCTTTGCTCCCTTGTGTGGCAAGCGTCGTCTCAGTATCAGCAATAACGTCCGCATGTGGTGCTTGTGACCCCTCTGCAATCTCCCGTGGCTGTGAGATAATCCGTGGTGGCTCTGCATAGTTGACAGCCTCCCACGGCGTATAGTCGATATACTCTGGGACGAACATCACAAATGCACGAAGATCCGGTTTGTTGAGGGCAATACTACTGTAGTAACTCAGATGTGAATACAGTCGTTCTAATTTTTTGTCCGTATCATGATAGCCTGCATATAAATCATAGCATTCTCGCTTACCTTCGAGAATCTCGCGAGCATCTTCAACAGCCTTCTCTCCGTGTTTGTGCCGTTTTTTGACTCTGTGACGGCCGTCTTCTGACTGCTGGATTTTGAAGTACTCACTACTATCGAGATCGAAATTTGAGCGAATCCGAGCGGTATTTTCATCATAATACTCACTCAGGTTTACGACAGGCCCCTCCTCAATGTAGGCTGCAAAGTCTTGATCAAGACCGATCCCGTAATTGGGTGGATATGCCGCCAACCGCTGTGAGAGTTGGTAATCGTGACCGCTGCCGCTTGCCTTCGAAATGATTGTCTGAAAGAGATATGGAATATCTTTCTCTTTGAGATCAGCCATGAGGCCAACAATTGGGTGTGGGTTTCTTCGAGCAAGCGGAGTGAGATCAGAGCTTTCGCGAACAATAAGACGACAGGTCGGACGGATCGTATTTTCAATCGGTGATAGATCAACAGCACACCGATCATAACCAAATGCTGATGACAGATGTTCTTTGCATGACTTGTGTATACTCGTCAACTCGGGGGTAGCTGTCTCTTGATCTGCGGTGGTACCAGTACCATACTCACCGAGATCTTCAGTTACCTCGGACAGCTCGTCTTCCTGCTCGGATTTAGACGGCCGTGTCGATTTCTCAGGGAACAATACCCACTCTTGTTGATCTTCACCGGGCCATGAGAGAATTTCAACACGATAAATCCCGTTTTGTTTTTCGAGAACCTCATTGACAACAGGTTCTATCGGAACCGGATCTAACATGCGAGTGTCGTCGTCGCCATCATCAGGGAGTGTGATTCTAATCCCGCCGGTTCGGGGCCACTTCGAGAAGATTCGTGGGCTATCGTCGCTGGAATCAGTCATGCTACTGTACCTCTGGATCGATTGTGGTGTGTCTGATCATGTGATGGATTGCTCTATGTTAGCTGTCTGTGAATTCGTCCGCAAGGCGGCAGGCTAGCTGTTGGCCAGCAGTCGTTGGGTCACTGGACTCAAATGGGCCGACCGACTCGCCGAACGGATACCGCCAAGCACGATATCGAATATCAGGATCTTGGCGATCGTCCATCTTGGGAGCAATAATGTCTGGCTCAAAGGTAGGTTGAAGCTCTCTCAGTGACCGTTTCACTTCGGCCGCCGAGGGAAGTCTCCTCGGTGTTTGTGGATAGAGATACTCTCGAAACACACGCTCAACGGTGTCGGCTGCAAGCCGCCCGGCCGATGTCTCACAACTGAACCTCCGCAAAAACAGCGCTAATTCTTCGGTGTGCCACTGTCGGTCAGTGGAATCTATCTGAGAGGTTGGCTCGACGCCCACAAGTTGTGTGCCATCAACATAAAATACCGATGTCGTGCCCAAATACGACGGCCGTGACGGAATCGCAGGCAGGTCGACAGGGCGATACCGTTCGGCAAGCTCCGAGCGTGTCTGGAATGTCTCATAGAGCTGTTTTTCAGCATCGAACACCGAGTAGTGCGGAGGCTCATCGACACCCCAAAAGACAGTTGGGTCGTTGGCTGTTGGCCTCACAGTCTGTGTCGTCTCTCCGGTAGCCGCTGGCTCACCATCTACAAGCAATCGTAGCTGGCCGTCTGGATTGATCTGCCAGTGGGCCTCTGCGTTCCGTTTGATGAGTGCAACACCGCCTTTGGGACCGACCCAGTACCGATTACTGCGCATATACAGCGTCGTCCAGCTACCAGAGACCTCACTGAAGGGCTCTCGAAGAAGCCCACATATTGTGTAAGCAATATCTTCGGTGTCTGTAATAACTGTCAGCCCTGTTTCGGTGTCCCCACAACGATTGTCAGCCGCAGCGATGAGGTCACCAGCCGAGAGCGTGCGGTTAGGTCCAATAATGACGGGCTCGGTGTGTCCCGTTGGTGTCTCGCGGGTAACTACCTCGCCCGGCACCTGTAGCTGTGTCTCTCCAGAAATGTCGTCACCATACTCTGTGAGCCGCCGAATGGCGGTCTCACCGAGTTCGGTCGTCCCGATCGACGTAGCTGCAGTATGCCCGGTGGCCGGTGGCCGTGATTCGGACCTCGAAGGCGCAAGCGTCTCGTGGTCTGTCCCGCTTGCATCCCGAACAGTTGCTAGTCTGGTGACTACCGGAGCGGCCCTACTTGGTGTCTGTGTCGACCACCTACCGCCACCGTAGTTCGGTACCAGTCCAAGAAACTGTGGCAGCAGTGCGGGTGGAATTTCGAGTGTTGGTGAGACACCCAGCCGGTCGTAGGCGTCCCGTAGCGGGGCAGTATCTGTGAGTCGACCAAACAACCGCTTGTATTCTAATCCACTGGTGACCGTCTTCCGGGCAGCGTCAGTCAGTGTGGTGTCTGTGCGGTGGGATGTGAGAACACTCCTATGAGTGGCCCACGGAGGCTGGCTCGGAGACCGCACGTCCAGTGGTGAGTCCGCAAAGACGCCGAGATTAGAACTCAGCGATTCGAGATGCGACTCAGCGGCCATACGGGTTGCCTCGTGGTCTTCGAGGAGAGCTGCATGATCGCCAGCATAGAGACACCGGTTGGCAGTACCGAAGAGCCCGACCTGTTGCTCAACAGCGTATATATCTGCAGCAGTCGGACCAATAGTCGTCCGCGCGAAGTGTGGGATGCCTTCCTGGTTGAGTGTTGTGAGATACTGGCTGAACGATCCCGACAGATCTGGCTCTACTGACACCTTGGGCGACGCTGTTGGACTCACAAATCGGGTCGTTATTCCCGGTGTCTTACCAAGCGGTGTCGTATCAAGCGTGACAACTTCGAGGCCAATCCGACCGATCAAATCAGCTTCGGCCCGTTTTGCTAGACCTGCTACTGGTGGTGCTATATCCTTGTTTGTCAACTCGGAGAGGTCGGCTTGACCAGAGAGCCACTTCCCAGCAGTTACTGGATCGATCTTACCATTTGGGCGAGGGCGAATCAAATATGACTGGTGAGTCCGACTGGGATAGCTCAGACAGTCGATCCCAGCGAGTGCTAGTGTCCCAAACGCGTTTTCGATGAACTCCGAAAGGAGGCCTGTAACTGGCCCATCGAACCGTACCTGTGGGTCGGTGATGCCTGGTGGAATAATACGAAGCCACTGGTGGGAATCATGTGCTGTAGGCTTTCGGCGAGTACTAGTCGAGAGAGTAATGTCTCGCGTATCGATCAACATGGGTTAGTTGTCTGGTCTCGTCTCTCTGCTACACTTGAGGAGCCAACTCAGAGCCCACCGAGAGACAGAGTCCTCTTGCAGTCGACTACGACGTCCACGTCTCACCACTCACCGACACCCCAATCAAACCTATATTGTGCTCTGTAGTCATGATTCATTAGGGTCATTAATATAGTTCATTTATAATTGCATTGATCAACGTATCGAATTTGATAATGTCTCTGAACAACCTTTTGTCTAAGTCAGGACAGCCGTGAACCGTAAGCATCCAGACTGCAATACCCACGCTGTGTGACTGCTAGTTCAACAACGAGGCTACTGTGAGCAACTACATTCCCAACACCAAGTCTGCCGTACCTGAGTACTCATTTGATACCCATTCTACTCTGATCAAGAAATTCTCTAACGAGACTACAACAGAGACCGAATCCACAACCACCGAAGTGGCTGGGCAAGCCACAGACTTATTCAAAAAAGTGGACGTGGTAACTCATCCATGATCAGGAAACGAGTTGAGACTACTATTGAGTGATCGTTTGAACCAATATAGGACAGTGACGAAGAGCCAAAGAAAAGTCGGTGTGACCCCCAAGACAGCAGTCGACTACCTACGACAGCGAAACAAACAACACGAAGACGGTTGGAATCCCAAGAGATGTCTCCCAAATCCAAACGCCGAGACTCTATTCTCAAAAAAACTCCTCCAACACATCTCAAAAAGGATGTCGAACATTCTACGCAGCAAATCAAAATACCACAGAAGGTTACTCAAAAACAGATCGCAACCAAATTGCAAATAGAATAAAAAGGGGCAGAACATAGATCAAAACCAGATCCACCAGTAACAGAAAATCGATTTGAAGTCCACATTGTGTCTCCCGGCAATCAGGTTAGGAGTGTGCAAACCGATTCGAATGTCTTCTCTGAATCACCAACCGTAGCATAAAACAACCAATATTGTGATACTTCTATTAGCACAAAATACAGTTTCGATTTCATCGACAACTGAACGTGATCTCTCGTCGTCAACGATAGTTAGGGGGACGAGTAAGGGGACTACTCAGTGCCTGTCATCGAGTACCGGGACCATAGGTGAAAATCCATAGACGGCAGTCGATTAGGGCCACAATACACCGACTTATAACAACAATAAGAAGGGGATCCTCTAATGGGGGTACTCGAACACCAATCATCCAGGGCGGAGCCCAGTTTTCAACCACCCTCGCGGAGAGTCCATACCTCGATACAACTAGGGAAAACAAGTATATATCAGATTCTGTATTATTCTGTGGGTCTCAGTGCGCAGATTCTTTCATGGAGTGGCAGACAGTTATGAACGTCACTTAGTTTGGCAGCGACAGCAGATGCTACTACTCCGAATAACTGGGGGTTGTCGAATCATTTATATTACTCATCCGCTCTGGGTGGTGGGGTGGTCCCACAAGTGATGGCTGCTTACGAGTAGTTCCCAACTGGTGATTCGTTCTCATGCAAACGGCAATCTGTTCCGAACCATCTCGAGATCGTTCGCCACTCGAAATCAGTTTGGTCGGGGAAACATCGATGTCGACGAACCAGGTGACCTAACGATGAGTATCATTGTTATGTTCGTCCGTTGGTCAAATAGTCTGAGAGACCATCGTGATCTATTAGTCGACGGGGGCCGACGGTAGTGGGTGAGTAGCAACGTTGTGTTGGTATTCAATTTCGCCATTGAGTGTCGACCGATTGTTTGTCAAAGCTACTGTCCAACAGGACATTGCTACTCACCGTCGCGATGCTACCAGCACGTGCCTGTCGAATGGGTCCCTGATTGAGTGATAAGTCACTCCCTTTCTGTGTGCGGCGGTAGGACTAGTCGACTGCTGATCTGTTCTATAGCCGACCTGTGTTTGGATAGTAGTTCGACCTAACAAACGAGGTGTGCAATTCGGTCCAAAGGACAAGTCCGAATTGGCGATTGGTTGGTGGTGATCCTACGGGTATTTTGTGGTGAGATCTAGCCACGGTATCAGCGCCACCTAGTTCTGTCATTTTCTTGCCTCCGTGCTGGATCTGTCTCTGGCTTTGCTCACACCTCCCAGCAGTGATTCCATTGTTGTTATTATTATAAGTCGGAGTTCGTTGGGGGTAATCTACCGCAGCATGGTGGTTTTTGTGCTTGTGGAGGTAATCAAAACGGGTCATGATCCAGACCCCCTAACCGTGCCGGCAATTGTATTTCCAATAATAAAGGTCGAAAATCACACATTCAGTCGGGTTTTGAATACAAAATGAGGGATAATAGCTAATAGATAACCAAGCCTGCTGACTGTGAGTTAGGCCCAGAGACCCCATTGTGAGTTACCTGCGGCAGTTTTGTGAATTGGGGCTAGGTAATCGAGTAAACCACCTCGGGGTCAAGCCCCGAGGCACTCGGGCTGCTCATCTACAGAGCCCAACACAGTGAACAGCTGCTCAATCAGCATTCACAGCGGTCTCAGTATCAGCATCATCGTCGACGAGCGGATAGTCAATATGTCGGAGACGAACGCACAGGTAGCGACGCACGTGTCGGCGATCACTCTAGCCCGAGACTCAGTTTCAGCGCCTCGTCGATTGCGGCCATCGTGGCTCCGTCGAGTGACCCCACAATAGAGTGTACCCGTTCTGAAACCGAGACGGTTCGAATCTGGTCTAACCGGACTGATGAATCTTTTTCGAGCGGTGACTCGGTCGCTTCGACGAGTACCTCGAACGGATACTCGCGGTAAGTTCCCGTTACGGGGGCGACAATAGTCGTACTGGAGTTTCGGTTTCCGATGTCATTTTGAATGACTACGGCTGGCCGCGTCTTCTTCATTTCATGGCCTTCGGCTGGATCGAGCCGAACGATGACGACATCACCCCGTCGCACATCCGTCCCGTCACTCATCAAGGGTGTCCCACGCTTCGTCGGACGTTTCGTTCCATTCCTCGGTGAGCACCGCCGCGCTCTCGGCGGCCTCCCGATAGGCAGCCGCCAACTCGTCATCGTCTGGCCGATCAGACATCACCTCGACGACAGCGACGGTAACGCGCTTGTTCGCATACTCAGTGCCGAGATAGACTCGCCCCCGATCGTCCGTCTCGTTCGTTTTGAGGTCCGTTGCGTCGACTTTCATCAACGTGTGGTACGGCTCCACTGTTAATATAGATTGCCCACTATTACCCACGGCACTTGTCGTGAGCCGCCTCGGAGTCGCTTACATGATCAAGTGCTCGTATTGCATTGGATCGACTTCTGGTGGAATCTTGCCTATAACCACGTTCACGCCCTCCTGTTTATAAATGTACACACACTACTGTGTATTGCAATGGCAACGAAAACAATCTCACTCGATGAAGAGGCCTATGAGCATCTCAAGGCTCACAAACGTGAGGGTGAATCGTTCTCGGAGGTCGTAAAACGGATCGCTGGTGAACGCTCGTGGATGGAGGTAGCTGGCCTCCTCTCGGAGGAAGACGCAGTCGATCTCGAAAGCACGATTCAGGACGGACGACAACGGTCCCAGACTCGCCGTGACCAACTTCGAGCTGACCTGCAGGACAGCGATGATTGAAGCCACCTCGTTCATAATTGATTTGCTTCAGGACGATCCCGACGCCGTCCACTATCTCAAGGGTATCGAGAAAGCCAACCGGCCTGAGAAAGTCGCTTCAGTTACGGTTCTGGAATTGTATGAAGCAGTTCCACAGCTGGATGTTCCGAAAGAGCGCCAGCAGCGGATTCTCGATGTACTCGACACCCGCCATGCTGTCCCTGCAGATGAGACAGTCATGCGGAAAGCCGGAAAGATCTCGGGTCGACTTCTTGCACGCGGTGAAGAGATCGACCGCGAGGACTGTATCATCGGTGCAACAGCACTACTCAACGACGAACCAGTAGTTACCCGTAATGTCGACCATTTTGAACGCATCAATGGACTCGCGGTCGAAACATACTGACCAACTACACCGTCTTTCCCCCCTCGGCGACCGTGTACGGTGAGGCACCGATGCCGACGCTGGAGGACTACGCCCCACTCGAACCGATCTCGATCTACGGCTCGTCGAAACTCGCCGACGAGGGGCTTATTTCAACCTATGCGCACTCCTATGGCTTCACGGCCTGGGTGTTCCGGTTTGCCAACATCGTCGGCCCCCACCAGCGCGGCAACGTCATCCCCGATTTCATCGAGAAACTCCTTGAGGACCCGGAGGAACTCGAAATCCTCGGCGACGGTCGACAGGAAAAGTCCTACCTGTACGTCGAGGAGTGCGTCGACGCAATCTGCCACGTCGTTGAACACGCAGACAAGGACCTCAACACCTACAACCTCGGTACCCGAACGACGACCTCGGTCACCGCCATCGCGGACATCACCAGCGAGGAGATGGACCTCGGTCCCGACTACAGCTACACAGGTGGCGACCGCGGCTGGACCGGCGATGTCCCGAAGATGCGCCTGTCGATCGAGAAATTATCGAGCCTTGGTTGGGATCCGTCGCTGTCGAGTCACGAAGCCGTCCGTCGGAGTGCCCGAGATCTCATCACCGAGCTAACTCCCGAACGTACTGCCACCGATTCTCAGCCAAAGTCGACACAGTAACCACACCACTGTGTGGAGTGATCTGGCCGACATGACTACTTTTCAAAATTCTCGTCGAATATCTCACAAGAAAGCAGTCGGAGAACGTGCACCGGAGTCCTGAAGCTCGGTATCGAATGAGACAAGTGTGGCATCGTGACTTTGTGCACAGGCGAGAATCAAACAGTCGAGAGGATAGAGGAGTGTCTCCTGCTGGAGTCGGTTCGCATCCATCATATCAGAGGCATCCGGAATTACGATAGCGACGTCGTTTGTAATCTCTTGTTGGATTTTCTGAACTGCGGTCTGTTCGAGACGCTGTTTCTTAGTGAGGACACTCCGCAGTTCCATCAGGTTGAGTGTCGACGTCAAAAACTCGTGATCGCTGCTCAGGAGCTCTGCAGCAATCGCTCCAGTTTCAGGTTCATCAGTGACTGCGGCAACGAAGAGATTTGTATCCACAAAGATTTTCATCGGTCTTCGCGGAGACGCCGGACTTCCTCGACGGAGTCGACATCGAGGTCGGCAGCCATGCCACGAAGCCGTTCGCCTAACGGTGCTCCATTGCTGTTGACATCCGAGCGAGTGAATTCGGTTACATCATCAACGTAGACGCCCATAGACGAAGAAACGACGGCAGCAAATAAAACAGTTTGGCACAGCTTGATCCACAGCAGTCAGACAACCATTCCTTTGAACGACACGCGGGAGGATGTCAAACGAAGCAGTTCCACAGTTGGATGTCCCCGAAGAGCGCAAACAGCGACTTCTCGCTGTACTCGATACACGTCCTACAGTCCCTGCAGACGAGACTATAATGCGGAAAGCAGGGAAGATCTCGGGCAAATTGCTCACACGCGGTGAAGAGATTGACCGCGAAGATTGTATCATTGGTGCCACGGCATTACTCAACGACGAACCAATCCTCACCCGCAATGTCGACCATTTCAGTCGTATCGACGGTCTTGAGATCGAAACCTACTGAACTATTTAGAGGGAACTCTGAGCAGTGCGGCGGCGACTTGACCGACTCCAATTTTGACTCTCGATGTTCAAAGCCGGAACACCCACTCAGGCTCACGACCGAATCAATAAGTCTCTACAGACACACCCAACGCTTCAAAATCCGTGACATTGGCCGTTAGGACCGCATCGCCGAGGACCGCAGCCATCGCAGCAATATATGCGTCGTTCGCCCCGACGCCAGCTTCCCCTCCGACACGGTCGTCTGCCATGGCGAGTAGTTCTCCAGCTTTTCGCGCGATCTCTTCGTCGACATCGATCCGCGGATAGCCGAGGAGACGATTACGGATTTCCTGTTCAGTGGTGCTACTTTGAGCCGTGTCGACACCGTAGTACGCCTCAGCAACCACCGGAGTTGGTAACCACTGCATCTTGCCTTCATCGACGAGTTCTGCCCCCTTTGAGAACGCATCCGGATCATCTGCCATGAGGTCGAACAGATACGACGAATCGATGATCATTCTCCACCATCATGTTCAAAGACACTACGGGCTGCATCAAGCCGGTCGCGGTCACCGCTACGGAGGCGATCAACCGCCTGTTTTGCGTCCTCGGCCTCCGCTTTCGAGAGGAGTCCGGCCACATCGCTTGGGTGAGGACCACGTGTCATGCGGCGAAGGGTTTCCTCCATCGTCTCGTCATCCTTCTTGTGTGCGTTCAGCCACGTATGATATTCTTCGGAGACGCGGATCGTTTTGACCATGAGATATATTGGGATATACGCGATTAAGAGTGTTACGCCGCTGTTTTGGTAGTGTTCGGATAAGCTAATTCCATGCGAAGCTGAACACTACCACTTCCAACGGGTGACAGCTACACACACGCATTCTTACCAAGTTGTTGGAATATGCCACTACAACAACTTGGTAAGAACTCAACCGGTCGACGTTGAGTTGGAGGTTTTGTGTCGAGAGGAGAACCCGCGTCTCAACTGGCTAGACGCTAAGTTCCCTTCCTCAACGACCAATACAGAGAGCGGATACAGCCGTTTTGACCTCCTCCCGCGCCTAAAGTAGCGGGAATCCCACCATGGGATTTCAGGCCGAGCGCGGCCCTAAGGTTTCAAGACGCATACGTTCCAAGCGTCTCTTGCTGGGTGTCAGCATCGGCTTGGCTGTCTTGTGGGACGGTCAAACGTCCCCCTTCCCCAGCCGAGTCATCGCCACTCGTGTATTCTCTTGAATGGCTCTCTCCGCTGAGGTAGCGGTCTACAATATTGAGCGCGGCGTTTACGTCTGCTTGGTACTCCGAAACCCAACACCCCGAATTGGAACACTTAAACGTCGCCTGCTTCGGACGGTAGCCCTGTTCTCCGCAACAGTGGCACGTCTTCGATGTGTACGCGGGATTCACCGTCTCCACATGAATCCCCTCCTCAGCCGCTTTGTAGCGAATCTGAGCGTGCATCTTCGCAAATCCCCATCCGTGGAGGCGGCGGTTCATGAACGCGCCGTAGTCCATGTTCTCACGGATGTGCGTCAAGTCTTCGAGTACCAACACGGGGTTCTCGAATTGGTCGGCGTAGGCGATGACCTCCGATGTGACCGTGTGGAGGATGTGGTCGATGTGTCGCCACAACTCGTCGCCGTAGGACTCTGATATACGTTCACTTCCGCGTTTCTGAAGGCGTCGAGTCGCCGTGAAATACGTCTCACGGAGTTGTCGGACTCGCTTGCCTTCGTCGTTCCAGAGGTTGGGTGAAGTCGGGGAGCCGCGCTCGTCACGGTGACACACCGTTAACAAAGAGGCTTCCCCGATGTCTACCCCAATCGGCGTTTCCGCCGAACCGGTTTCTTGTTCCTCCACGTCTCGCGTAGCGACGATGTGGAAGTACCACTCACCGTCGCGGTTGAACAGCCGACATTCACCCATCTTCGCGTCTCCCGCGTGCAACGCTTCCAACCACTCCCGTTGTTCGGGGTTCGGTTGTGCGGGCAACCAGAGATGGTAGTCGTCGTGGTGCGGGATTTTGACGTACCACTCAATTGCGTTCTGTGGTTTGTGGTCGAGCTTCGGGCCTTCGTTCGTGAACCGAACAGGGTGGTCGTCGTGAAGCTCTTTCGCGTCGTAGCTTCCGCCACAGAGTTGCGGGACGTACTTCTTGAGCGCGTTCTTAGCGTAGCCGCTCAGGTCGTAGTTGACCA
>Ga0306904_100329_pt1 | contig 17214 bp, 27 predicted proteins | sample AntDeeMetagen472_FD_190446 | JGI IMG/M metagenome (GOLD analysis project Ga0306904, IMG submission 190446) | Saline lake microbial communities from Deep Lake, Antarctica - Metagenome TFF #472 (v2) (version 2) | ecosystem: Environmental > Aquatic > Non-marine Saline and Alkaline > Saline | place...
GGGACGTTTCCTCGTAGTCAACATCGGCCATATACCATACAATTCAGTCCTACCATAATAATCCTTTTTGTGGAACAAACTAAACCGAAATTCCACAATCTTACCCCTTTAACTAACACATCGGTAACGGTGTGTCAATCGAACGGTGGGCGCTTCGGGATTGGCCGTATAGTAGACAGATAATGGATGCTACTGGCCGGGATATTCGAGATCATCAGCGATGGTCTGTTCGAGACCACATCCGGTGTATAGAGGAAGCAGACGAACAGGGGCTATTGAACCGAACGGGTGTAGAACCGGTCCCTGTGATCCAAGGACGAGACGCAGACGACTATCTGTGGCATCTGGACTATATGCGCGAGCATGGCCTACTTTGCTCGTCAGTGGTCTGTATTGGCTCTCTCGTCAACCGCACACCGCAGGAAGCCCTATCTATCACTGAGCGGGTGAGAAACGCCCTGCCGTCCAAGTACGAGCTTCATGGGATGGGTCTCAAGAAGTCCCACATGAACAGCGTAGATGCTTTCGAATTCCTCGACTCAGTGGACTCGACAGTGTGGAACTTCTCGAATATGAAACGGTGTGGCGGGGATAATCAGACCGACAACTGGATCGACAATCTGGAAGCCTACGTCAGTTATCGTAATCAGCTGGAAGCAGTTTTCAGCCAGCGTGGATCGTCGAGTCAGACGTTTTCTTCGGGGTTCGCTGATTTCCTTAGCGATCCGAAAGAGATGCTCGGTGATTCCCGGTTGCCACTGAGCGAGTGTCAGTGTGGGGCACTGGTCGATCCGAACGCCTTCGCAGATGGGCGAGAGGACAGGTGGATCACAGGGTCTGGGTGTCGCCACTGTGAGCGTCTGAAGAACAGACTGGAGATGGCTGTGTTAGGCCACCTCCCGCCCAAGAACAGATACAGTGAAGTCCTCGACGAGTCGGGAGATGAGGTCTCACCAAGCTGATCGTGGGCTACTGCAGAAGGACCATAGCCACAATTTCTCTCGCAGTGATGTGCGCTGCTGAAAGGACAACAGCAAATGATTCAGACTGAATTACAAACCGGAGTGGAACAGATAGCCGACCAGGAAGAAAAAAGCTCTCCCGACGAAGCAGAACTCGTAGGGGAAGAGTTTGAACAATACGCCATCAGGTCGCACGATAATCTACCAGACGTGAACGGTTTTTCAGCGGGAGTGCAGCGTCAGAACGGATCTACACGGTACGTGGATTTTGAACGTCTGGTTTCACCGCCGGGCATTAAGAGCGAGCGACCTGAGAATGGTGAGATATCCTGTAAAGCGGTCCTCAGTGGCGTTTCCTCCTATGTCGACCGATACGGAGTCAGCGAGATTGAAGTCCCACGATACTACTCTCGTTTTGACGAGTTCGATCCGATTCTGTACAAATGGACCCTCGAATCGAACTCGGTCGGGAAAGGAGTTGGAACGTTTCTGTTGAAAGGGCTGGTGAGAATGGCAAACGGGTCCGGTCGGATCGACTCGGAAAAGACGAGAGCTATCATCTGCGAAAACGAAACGCTACTCGTCACAGGGCCACGAGGTACTTTTTTCAAAGATATGTCGTCTATCTCGCCGAGGGACGTCGACATAGAACCGCCCCAATCCGTCTATCGCGACATTTGTGGGTTCAGTATCCCCGAAGAGAGTGAGGAGAAAATCGCGAAGTTGGAGCAGTTCATCAACGTGATCAACGAGTACGGGCAGCACAACATCGTCGAGTATGAGTACGACGGTTCGGGTTGTCACCACCTGTTTCGGGCTTCCGATGGTGAGCTCATCTACTTCAGACCGAGTTGGCTGCGAGATCGCCAGCCGCTGGATGAAATCCTGGGCGAGAAAGAGACCTCTCTTCGAGGGGAATCGTACCATGTTCAGATCGGCCCAGAGGATATAGAGTACGATATCGGCGAGGGATATGATCAATTCTATTCAGGCGGTGGGGTGATCGTCGGCTACCGTTTCCAATGGGAGACGAAAGAGTACATCTACAGTGGGGGAATATGCACGGTCGACGCCGAACTCGACTACCTGATCCTTGGACGCAGTGATAGTGACAGGTACGACTACCACGACTACGATTTCACGACGCATACCCAGACTATCGATTCGTTCTCTGTATGATCGTCGGAAAACGTTGCTGCATCCCAATACCACTCTCTATTTTTCTCTGCCGATCAACGCGCAGTAGGAGGTCCAAAGTATGTCATCAACAGTAGATCAGCACCCAATCGACATCGAACAGAAAGCAGAATCAATCGACGTAGTGCCGGCCATCGTGAAGATGCTCATCAAGATTGGTGAAGACATCGGTCACCCCATCCGCGATATCGAGGGGTACAACAATGCTATCGGAATCGTGAAACTGGAAACGCCGATCGGTCATAACGATGGGGGCCGGGAAGAATACGCCCTCCTGAACCCCAACGGTTTCATTTTCCCGTTCGACCCGAAGGATTCTGAAGGTCTCACCGAATTGTGTGAGGCAGCTGGGCTCGACAGCGATGCAGCCCAAGATTCTACCAATGCCTGACGACTGCAGTGTCGACGACACAACACCGTCCAGGACGTAGCAGTATCTCCAGTTTAATTTGTCATACTCCGATGTGTGGAGTAATAATGGTAGTCGAAACACCCGAAGACCTCGAACCCGGACGATGGTACTTCAGTACCCCAGATGCACAGCCGATGGTAGTCGTCGAGAATGAATCCGAAGTCGATCATGAAGCAGGAGAAGCAACTGGAGTAATCCTGTTTTTCGTGCTGGGTCGCGAAGAAAAGCGTGTCGAGGCGAGCGACATCTGGGATCAAATCCAGAACGAAACGCTAGTCGACATCTCCGATCGTGCCGGAGAAGAACCAGAAGAAGTGATCCTTGAGTTCGCACGGCGTGAAATTTCAGCCCTCAGCAGCAAGCTCGGTCGTCACCATCCATACAGCCACGTCAACGATGTCGACAAGGTCGTTGATCTGCAAGCGGCTCTCGAAATGTTCGACCGTGGGACTTCGCTGTAACCTATAATTTTTTGCTTATTATAGGTGGAATCTATGGGAACACGATATCAAAGAAGTGGGAAGACGGGGACAGAAGAAAATCCAGTCTTCAATAGCTTAGGCAATAAGCCAAGGGCAGTCTCACCAGAGAATATCGAAGAGTGCGACCCGCCAATAGATCGGTCCAGAGAGGACGGCAAACATGAAACCTACTACCTTATCGCACGAATAAACGGTGTCAAAAGCCGTGGACCGAGGCCAGAGCAGACGGAAGACGGAGCCTGTCTACTCTACGTGAGCGAGGACAAGGAAGCATTCGAAGTTGACTGCAATGCTGTGGCTGGTGACTGGTCGGAGATCCCTCGAAAAATCACTGATTACGTACCCAGCGCGAAGCCGGCCAACGGGTGGATTCGGAAAGCATTCGAAGTTGGAATGAAGGCTCACTCTGAGGCCGACATCGATGCCGAATGAATCAGGTGTAGAAGTGTCCTCTGTCCAAATTGACACGGTCACCGGGTTACTCAACGCCTCATTCGATGATATCGAATATGGCCGAGTAGTAGTCACCCGAAAGAAGGCCGGCGGCGAAAGAGTCCTTCATAGCGGCCGGATCGTCGATCGTAGTTTTCCGTTCGTGACGTTGCGACAGGGAGAGTACAGCGTCGACGTGAACTTAACCGAATACAGCTGGGAGCTCACTGACTGGATACCGGTGAGGTCCCCCATCGAGAAGCAGATGATCCAGAAGGAGTACCAGTAATGTCGACACCAGAAACATCAGATAGCGAAAGCAACGACGAAAGCAACGATATCACGGGGGTAAGTAGGGCAGCGTTACAGGAGCTAGCCACGGCTGTAGGGGCGATTAATTGCTCTCACAACGTAAGTGGCGGCATCAACCGCTACGTTATCCGAGATCCCGACTTCGTGATAGAATACTACGTCGACGCGAACACTGGACTGGAAATGGTAACTGTAGAATCCCGACATCCAGACCATATCTGGACATTTTCGCATTCAGCCCCAGCTAAAGACTGGAAAATCAGTCAGGTTGTCGACGATCACAACCTGCTGACCGAACTCTACGCAGATTCGACTGGTACGAGCCAGCACGCTCGCTTTTCATTCAGAGGCCCGCCCGCCGAGAGAGAGTTGGGCGAGATAGAGTTCTGCGATGAAGTAAGCGAAGAAGATGCTTCAGACATGCTCATCGACGAAGAACATCTCTCAGGGTGACCACCATGCACACCCAAGAAGTCCAAACGAATACCAGAATATCTGGGAAAGAGTTTCATCTTTTCCAGCTCGTGACTCTGTGTCGACCCACAGAGGATGGTAAGGTCCGGGAAACACGAGTAGTGTCCAAGGTGTTGGACGACCGTGTTATACTCCATAGTCCCGATTTCGCCGATAAGGTGAGTGTGAAGTGGTCATATTACCAGACGTGGAACATCCGCCCCATTACGACCAAAAGCGGCTTTCCTGTTTACGGCTACTAAGCTATGTCCGATAGTACAGAAAATGCCCATCAGACCAGAACGTGCAAGCGTGTGGATTATCCCACAAATTTATTATTTGAGGGCTTGGTGGGGTAAGCATGGATGAACCGTCGCCCCCTGATCTCCCTCAATATGTTCTCAAAGGGGTCGATACGCAGTCACCTGAAGACCTGCTCGCCCTCGCCGAGTACGCCGAAAAGTTAGCCGCTTGGAAGAGGTTTCAGGGGCAGGAAGATACTCGTAAGCGCCGAGAACAGAGTCGTCACAAGGAACACAAGAAAGACCTCGAAGAACGTGACGAGGAAGTATCCACAGATCCAGAAGCATACGATGTGCCACCATCGGCCTACATAACAGTCAAAGAGCCGAAGCCGGGATACGAGTACTATTACTGGCAATGGCGAGAAGACGACACTTGGAAGAACGAGTACATTGCTCCAGTGAACCCCAAGCAGTAGGTCGACGCTGATTGTAGGCTATCAAGAAGCTCGAAAAAGGTATGATCGAAGGAACAGCCGGTCGAGGACGTCAGTATCCTCGATATTTGAACGGTATGTTATATCGAGCCTTCATACCTTTGTAGTCGCAGATTGGCAATATCTGCATCCGTTGGCTGTTTGGGTGCGCGATCAGCAGCGACGACGTTTGATCGGGGTGCGCGGATTCGCCGACTCGATAAGGTCGGTTCGCTAATCAAAACAGAAGCGACATCGGCTTCTGAGTCAATCTTCCCCACGGTTCCGAACAGCCCTTGCGACACGAGGTAAACCGGGTCGCCACTCGATATCGGGGCGGTTGTATCTGCTGCTGATCTGGTTTGGGTTGACATTGTTATTTTTCCTATGTGTCAAGCAATTTTCTTTTTGTGCCTAGAGCGATGGAACGGGCCGTTTGACCCGAAATACTATGAATACCACTGTGTATCTACTACTATAGGCACAATTGAATGTATGACAGTCTTTAACATATATCTACCGGGGTGAAAAACGATGATTCATGTTGCACAGTGTCCCGACTGTAGTTCTGTAACGGTATTCAAGATCTCACCCGATCAGGATTTCGTCTGCTCAAGCTGCCAAACCGCCGTCGGAGTCATACAGCCAACGCTTAATCAGTATGGATAACGCGACAATCGGTACGACAGCTATCAATGTGTATCCAACTACACGGCCCATCAAGGCAGGAGCCAACTCGATTATTGCGCTGTGATCGTACTCGGCGGCTCTTTTGATCGCGTTAGGGCTGAATAGCGGGAGGGGAAGGGCCAGTATAGATCTGCCCAAAGCATGAGAAAGAACCCCGAAAAGCAGTACGTTCACTAAAGAGGGCTGGGGTGAGTAGGTCGACATCCCACCGAATCATCATCCTCGCTGTCGGTGGGAGTCTGAAATAGAGGGCGATGAAAACCAGAGCAGAACCACCGACTATCTCAATCAAGTACATGAGTCAATCACTATGTCCTACAAATGTCCGGTGTCGAATGAGTCGACAGCCGGACAGAGTGTAGTGAACACCCGTAAGTTGATTTGTAGTTACACGCGTTGCATTCCCTAGATGCAGCCTCGACGACATACCAATAGCCGATATTATGAGGCTATGCAACTGTCTGACGGGGTAAGTAATATTACTTTCTAATTTTTCGGCAGCAGTGATACGTGATGTGTCGATTCAGTACGGAAGCAGCATCCCCCAACGGGGCGTACAATCGCACTTGCCAGAGTCGAAGTCAAATTAGATAATTTGTTGACCTTGATAGGTGAGTTGCGTTGGTTCGAATCGACGCAGACAGCTGTTTGACGCGAAAGAGTACCCATGAGTGCAGAATCATCCACAGGAGACGGAGGAGCCGCGCAGAGCGATACAACTACCGAGACCAGTCTACTGGACACGGAGATCTTCGAACGGGATACGGAGGGCGGCCTGCCCGACGATCACCAAACCCCGTTTGATGTCGCTGCCGGGGTCGATGTCTCAACCCTTGAGATCTCGGCCGAGACCGTTATCGAGACGGTTCAGCGACCGTGGGAGGCGGCCCACAGTCGAATCAAAGAAGAAGAGTCGATCCCCAGTTGGACCGGTTCTGTCAATGTCGACCTCTTGGATCTGGTCATCCGGCACATTTCCAATAGTATTCGTGAGTCGAAGCTACTGATCGCCGAAGATGGCTTCTACGTTAGCGTGACGGACCCCGCCAACGTGCAGATGTTCGAGTTGTGGCTCGACAAGGGGGATTTCGACAACTACAATGTCGACTTCGAGGGGATCATCGGTCTGAAATGGAGTAGCGACCTGAAGACCATGATCCAGCAGGTGAAGTCGGGAACTGTGGTCGATATGGCCATCAAGCTCGATGAGCCGGGAACCACGTCTGAGCATCTCCACTTCGATTTCGGAGATGAATTCCAGATTCCCGATGGAGTCAATATGTCGACACTCGATCTTTCTGTTCGGAATATCAAACAGAAGATCGCGACGTCGGGACGTCTCAAAATCACCGTCGACGACGGATTCGTTATGCGAACAAAAACTATCGACCCAGATAGTATGCGAGACGTACCCGACCTGCCGAGTGTCAAGCACCAGTCGCAGCTCAGCTTCCCCGGTGTAGATCTCAAGAACTACCTGAACCGGGCCGATGACTTCGGGGACTACTTCGATATTCGCGCCCCGGCCGATGAAGAAGACGTCGTCGTATTCAATACAGAGGGAGACATCACCGAAGTCTCGAAAACGTACGAGTCGGTTGAGGACCTCGTAGAGTACTCTGGTAAGAAATCCGCGAAGGATCTGGAGTTCAGTGTGTCTACGAATCCCGGCGACGAATCAAAATTCTCCATTGACCATGTCGCCAAGTTCGTCAATGGTAACAGAAAAACCGATCTGCGAGCGCCGTATCACATCGGCTTCGGGCGTGAGGTTCCAATCAAAGTCCGTCGCGAACTCGGTGACGAGAGTTTCATCTCTTGCATGGTCGCCCCACGGGTTACCAACGACTGAGGTCTAATCATGAGTACATCACCAACACAAACAGCCGAAACGCAGACTGCAGAAGCCGAGACAGCTGAAACAGAAGCAAGTTCAGCGGGTCAGTCGACCACGACGCAGGCTGGCCTGTTCGACACTACATACGAATACTCCACAGAAGGAAACCTACCAGAAGACATCCAACGGGATTTCGAGATCCCGGCAAGTGCGAGTCTGTTCACGCTCACACTCCCAGTCGACTGGCTTCTCGAAGAAATCAAACCGGCATGGAAAGACGCAGCTGAATTGATCAAAGAGTGCAGTGATCAGCCTGCTTGGGAAGGGTCGATCAACAGCCTGCACCTCGAACGAGTTCTTCGGCATATCCCTTCCAGTATTGACGAGATGAAGATCGCCGTCACAGAGGATGGTTGGTACACTAGCGTTGTCGATAGCGCGAATGTGTGTATGTTCGAATACTGGCTGCACAAAGACGATTTTAGCCAGTACAACCTAAGTGACGAAGGGGTTCTCGGAATCAACATCTCGCATCTGAAAAAGACATTCAAATCGGACAGTAAGGGTCAGGACATCGATATCTCGTTCAACGATGACCGCACGTACACTGTCGATGACGGAACTCCGGTCACAGCAAGTCTGATCGATCCCGATTCTGTGCGTCAGTCGCCTGATCTCCCGGACCTTCATCTCCCGTGCAGCATCGAGCTGCCAGGTGAGGAAGTGAAGACGCTGATCAGGCGACTCGGTGAGTTTGGTGACCACTTCCGAGTCACTTCCGACGAAGCCAATCAAGATGTGGTGTTCGAGACCGAAAGCCACGATACCGACTTCGGAAAGAAGTACGCAGGCAAGGAAGATCTACAAGTCTACAACCCACTGAAACCAGATGAGCATCCTTTCAATCTGGATGTGCCTGAGAGCGGATCATCGCTGGTGAGCGGTGACTATCTGGGAGGGTTCATCCAGAGCCTTCGGAACAAAGACCTCAGCGAAGCGTACACTGTCATCTTCGGACACGAGTTCCCGATCATGATCGAGATGGGCCTCTGTGGTGGTAGTTTCGCGAGATTTATGCTTGCTCCGCGAATCGAAGCCTAATACTTGGAGACTGATCATGGAAGGTAAGAAGATCAAAGCCATTCGAGATTTCTCCGATACAGATCATGAGTCGCTGCATCAGTCTGTCACCACTAAGGATCGCACTAAAGCCGTCGTACTCGAAGATGGGACGCGACTGGTCCCTATCTATGATATGAACGCCAACAGAGCCGGCGTCTTCTTTGGTTTGCCTGACGACCTCAGCACTCTCTCCGGTGTGGAAATTGAGTCTGTGCTGCCCATGAGCAATGCAAGCGTCCAAGATCACGACTGGCAGAAAGGTCGCTTGCCAGTACCACCAGTGATCACTACGACAGCGGGCCACACAATCTATCCCTCGCGGGACACCGAGGGAACTGGGCCGGGTGTCTTGTACGAATTCGAACCAGAGTCAGAGGGCGGAGAGGTCTACGTAATCGGATTCCAGCACGAAAGAACTGATTAGGAGCTCTCTGAGCGAAATACTGATATTTGATAGGTGAGAACGGACGCTCACCGGGATTTGAATGGCAAAAATCACGAAACGACTGTTCGGCTGGCTGCCCAACCGATACACTTCCTACCGGCTATATTATCTTATCACAGCCCTCGGTGTCATCGTTCACGAGTTGTCGCATAAGTGGCTCGCCGAGGATCGGGGACTTGAGATCCTGGAAGTTCAGTACTTCTCTCTTGAAGGAGATACCCTCGGCCATGTTATCCACGAGCATCCGCGTACCTACATGGACTTGTTTGCAGTCTCAGTAGCTCCGTTCATCATCAATTCATCTATCGGCATCAGTGCGTTCGTTGCTGTAGGAGTCTACGTAGAGATGGTTGCTACAGGTGCATTCACGCTGCTGGGAGCAGCAGGAATCGTCGTCGGTCTGTGGGTGGGAGTATCCGTTACTCTCCATGCATTTCCGAGTATGACCGATCTGAACAACATTTATGCTGGAACGCGACACCTTTGGGGAAAATCAATGGTTCCAGTTATACAACCGTTGGTGCTGTTCGGAATGCGTCGAAATTGGGTGCTGTATCTCGTCCTGTTCCCGATCGGGATAGTGATGAGAGTGGGTCAGCTACTCATCTTCAGTATCAAGCACCCTGCGGCTTTGCTAACAGTTCCAATAGTCGTCGTGCTTGACGGATTAGATCGAACTCAGAAGTATGGCTCCAACTTGATATACACGGTCGGAGTGATCGTTACCAGTTACTACGTGACGCAATATTTGGCAGCAGTTGCGACCGATTTGATCGGCTAACTGGGTTCATCGATATTGGATCCGACATCACCAGTGAGCGAGGAATTCAGATAACAGGCCGGTTCAGCTACGATCAGACGACTATGCACAGACCGCGTCGACCATTTCAATCATCTCTGATAATGCAACGATGTCAGGAGACGGTTCTAGCGTCTTTTCGGCGGTATTGTAGGTGGCAATCCCATACTCATGAAGAACCTGTGCGTGGACCTGTGAGATGGATTTGAAGGCACTTCGTCGTTCCTCTCCAGACAGTTTATACGGTTTTACCCCCCATCTCTCAGAAGCAACTTCTTCTGAGAGGTCGCGTATTTTCAAGGCCGATACATCCTCTTTGCCGGACATCTGATTAGCAATCGCTCGTATCAGTTCTCGGCTTCGCGGTCTCGATAAGAGTTGAAAAACTTGGTTAGAACTGATGCTGATCGGGTAGTCGTGCCCATCTGCAAATATCCGAGTGCTGGATGCTGAATTACTCTCATCTTCGTCGAGACTCTTGGCAGCCATTACTCTTCTCAGTAGTCACACACCGATATTGTTTTCGGAGGTACAGACAGTATAACGGCAATTATCTGATTCTCACAGGCAAATGTGGTGTATGGAATCCAGTTAGCCACATCCCGGAACGGTTCTACGGTACTCAACCAGAGCTGTCAAAAAGCGAATCAGGCGCTCCAGAGAGTGGAGAGTGGCAACGAGAGACTATTTATCTTCCACGATCAGTGCGATTATGGCTACGTTCAACGCAACAACCAGCAGTAACCTTGTAGAGCTCTCGAACCCAGATGCAGTCATGGAGGTCCTCAACCAGTACACACTCGGTGGTGCGAACAGCGAAGTCACCGATGACGGGGAATTGACCTTCCACGGGTACGGGTGGATGAGCGCCGACAAGTTGGACGAACACGACCGGCTGCTCGAAGGCTACGAGATGGTCGACCTACTGGCGGAGATCGCACCACACCTCCGAAAAGGAGAGACACTCGATATCCAGATGGTCGGTAACGAAAAGACCCGATTCCCCCTCGCTGCTGCTCGATACACTGTCACTGATGGGGAAGTCAAAATGTTCACTCTGGAGGATGGGGGTAAGGTTCTAGAACCGAACCAAGAGATCAAGTCTCAACCTCAAGCATGAGGTACGACAGCGCCCTTGAGCAGCAGACAGCAAGACAGTACGACAACGGGACTGTCGAGAAAGGAGTTATCAAACCAATCGAAGACCGTGGGAGTGTGTGGTTCGTCGAAATCTCGACGAGTGACGGCCGACACCACCGAAAATTGATCCAACTGATCCGCCGAAGCGAAAACGGACGAGTAACCGGGAATGTGAAACCGGATTCCTCTCTTGAAATATCCAGTGAGAGATTCAAACTCACACCCGGCCAACTGGATCTGCGAGAAAGTAACACCTGAACGAATCATGGAATACGATACAGCAATTGGTCGTTCGACCAGCAAAGAGTTCGGTTCTGGAACAATCATGGAAGGAGAGATCACCCCAATCGTCGACAAAGAAGGTATGTGGTTCGTCGACATTTCGTGCGAGCGAGGAAGACGTCATCAAAAGGTCGTCTCAAAGATCGTCCGAAGCACAGGTGGAGCTATGATGCAGAATTACACTCCCAATGTGCAAACCGGTATCGAAGCAGACGAATTTAAGTTGGAATCCGGGAGATTGGACCTGCGATAGCAGTTTCCCGGTCTTCAAAAATATAAGTTATCTCTAATATGATTCTAAACAGTAGGTTCATGGTATATACTACCACATATACTCTCATGCGAAGTCTCGACTCACTTGTGTCAGTTACTGAGTGTCAAAATACGCTTTTGGTTCGACCGGGAGCAACGTAATCATGACTGGATGTGGGGGATCGCCACCTCGCGACCCGTCAAGATACGAGCGGTCAAACCACTTCGGAGATTCAATGGAAGATTCAATGCGATTTCTCACAGAGGAGATGATCGATAAGACCCTCAGTGATGGTAAAAATTGCGACCGGATCGAGGCGGGTCCGGGTAAGCTCCGGCGGAAGTACAGATTTGAAGGGATCGACGCCGTATTGGTTCTTCCTGAGCACGAACCAGTATTAGTAACAGGTTGGACCGAGATTGGATGTCTCGAAGAAGCGTTGACGTCGGAACGGTGGTCATTCGATGATATTCAGGTCATCGAAGCGTTCGAGAACGAACTACACAAACAGCGGATTACGACTCTCGATGATGATTGGGGGTGAAGGTAGCTTAAACCCTGAACAGCATTATACGATACAAGGTTTTGACCCCTGAAAAGACAAATCGAGATCAGTTGACGACTTCAGCAAACGCGACGTTCTCTTTCGTCGAATCGATTTGGATTGTGTAAGTGTTACCGGGGACCGTGTCCGGGACTACAACCACATAACCACTAGTGCCGACTTTAGCGATTCCGTCTCCCTGGTCACCGAGCGACTCGATCTTAACATCAATGATCTGATCATCTTTGACAGGAGGTTGCTGGGAGTCATTCCATCGGTCAGGGTTGTATCCGCGTGGTTCACTCCCCGTTGACGGTGTCTGAATGTGTGATGAGCCACTCTTAGCACTGTCTGCGGATAAGAATGCAATACGATACGTCTCTACTGGGTCTAGAGTGTCACTATCAATCTCAGATCTTGGGACTTCAATGAAGTATCGGTCCTCAAAAACTTCAATAGAACTAGTGAACAGAGTTTGCAGCCTAGTCGGAATCTCAACCATCAATTGAGTATATCTTCAGTCTGTCTTTAGTTTTTCTACTGTGTACAATAGGAAGAAGGGTCCTCTGAATCATTTTTCTCCTTCTATATGAGCGAGTCGTGTGGTCCCGGAACAGCACCAGAGCCGTGTATAGACGGGTAATAGCAAGCGTTTAATCAGGTATCTCGATATGAATGAACCGAAATTCAAAATTGCACGATAAAGTACAAAAACAAGAATCTGAGTCGTCAAAAAAGTCGAATGGTTGCGAGGAGAGCGAATGTACAGGTACGGTCATCCAGGATCAGAAGACTGGGGAGAAGTACTGCGACACCTGCGGTCTCGTCACAGATGGGATCATTGTCGACAGTGGTCCAGAGTGGACAAACTATCGCGATAGCGATCCGGCGAACAGCAACTCGCGTGTAGGAGCTCCCATGACGCCACTAATGCACAACCGGGGCCTCGAAAGCACAATCTCCTGGAATGGTCGGGATGCTAACGGGAATATCATTTCTTCGGAGAAGCGCAATGCACTCTCACGACAGCGTAGACTCAATAAACACGCCAAGTTCCAGGGTTCGCAAGAACGTGGATTGCGTAGCGGGCTTGCAGAATTGAAGCGGATGGGGTCTGCTCTCGGTATCCCTACGCCCATCCAAGAAATATCTGCTATGATCCACCGACAGGCTGTTGACCGAGACTTGCTGAAAGGTCGATCAATCGAAGGAGTAGCCACTGCGAGCCTCTATGCCAGCTGTCGCATGGAGGGAATTAGTCGTAGTATCGAAGAAGTGGTCTCTGTCTCTCGAATCGAGAAACGTGAGATTTGCCGGGCACATCTCATGCTGACCCGCGAATTGGACCTCAAAGTTCCGCCGGCCAATCCGAAAGAGCACGTCGAACGCTTCGCTCAGAAGGTAGATGCTCCTGATGACATTATCATGGAGGCAAACAAGATCCTCAGTAATGTAAGGAATACACCTCTCGAAAATGGACGAAAGCCGACCGTAGTTGCGACCTCAGCCCTCTATGCGGCCTCACTCAAGCGAGGTGAACTGCTGAAGCAGAGAACCATGACGAGAGAACTGGACGTGAGCAGTGTGACAATTCGGAACGTATCGAAAAAGATGCTCAACGAAGATCCAGATCTCTCGGAGTACGGTTGCGATTTCGAAGAGGTGTCCGTCAACTCAATCTACAAGATCCTGCACGGCGAGGACAAGACAAAGACGTACGTATGACCTAGAAGAGAAGCCACAACCTCGTTACGACCGATATTGTTTTATCAGATTCCTTAGAACGGAGTAGTATGTTACGAGATGGTCATTTAGGCATTTCCTTACTGCTCTTTGCACCAATCGGGTTCGTTATGTTGGGATTCGCACCACTCGAATTGATCGTCATCGCAGGAGTAGCCACTCTCGCTGGCGCGGGGACGCCTGATCTCGATACCAAGACAAGTCTGGTCAAACATCGGGGGTTCACCCATACAATTTGGTTCTCTCTATTGTACGGAGTCGCCGTCGCGGGATTCACGTTTGTCTCACCGGACGTGTTCGGGTTCTCGAACTTCCAATCGTTCTCGGTCGGCCAAGCGATCTTGGCTGGGTGCTTCGGGGCCTTCGGTGTTCTTACTCATCTGGCTGGAGACGTGATCACACCGAGAGGTATCAAACCATTCGACCCGGTCACGCCACGAGAGGTCCTCCCCGTTCAGGTCTCTGATAAAAAATACTGCTACGAGATGACGAAGGCCGACGACAAAACCGCGAACAGTATCGCACTGGGAATTGGATCTCTTGCCATTGCGGTAGCAGCCTCAGCTGGAGCGTACGTTTTTCTCTGATTCAGATTGTACAGCGGGGTCGATTGATCACGCACCAAATTAACCCACAAATTTCACTTTGAAGCGGCCTTAGTGGGGTAATCTTCCGTCGAATGTCTGCTCGATCAGCTCACGCCTTAGATAGATCATCAAGAGCTTCCCGGCACTCTGTCAGCGCACGATGCCACAGTTCTCGGTCTTGAGAGACAGATGTGGGATCGTGGACCTTCTGCTTGATATGTTGGTAGATCGGTTCACATATCTCAAGCTGGACGGTGGCAACCTCTGATTCAGTAGGCTCAAGAGCTCCAATCGGCATGAATCCACTGTCGACGAACATCCCCATGATCCGGTGGGCAAATTCACTGTACTGGTCAGCGACCTTTGTCCACTCAGCCTCTCGACGGAGAGACCGCCGGCGGAATTTGGTCTCACTGACGATCCGTTCAGCGAACTCGATAGCCTGCTGCTCGCTGTATTCATCGAAGAAGAACCATTTCGCTACCCGGAAAGAGCTCTCAGAATCAGCGGATACAGTAACGAGATGTGTACTCCCGATCGGCCCGGATGTCTTTCGCTCAACGCGGATGTCGGTGTACTGACTGTGCTGATGGACAACAACCGAATCGCTCATACAATCTACTGTACCCTAGTATAGATAAAGTCGACAGTCGCTGAGAATCGCTTCTCCAGACGTCGCGATCAGAATAGGCTTAACAGTGTGTTCCCGATGAGGATACTGTTGTACAGCGCGTGAGCAGCCATAGGGACCACGATATTCTGTGTTCGCTCATATGCGATAGCGAAGGGGACCGATACGAGGGCGATTACCGTCACAGAAGTTGCTACTTCCGGTACTGATCCCGAATAATTCGCCGCGTGGAACAACCCGAATAGAGCACTCGTCGCGAAGATCGATACAGCAGGACCGAACGATTGCCGGAGTGTCCCCTGGATACCTCCTCTGAAAAGATACTCTTCAGATGGGGCTACGAGGAAGATATTCAATAGGAACAGCCCGACAGTGAACCAGATGGCCTGTTGCTGAGTTCCCAATTCCGACTCGGCGGTGAGGCCGAAAGATACCTGAAGGACCAATAGAACCATCATCAACAGCGTGCTCCCGATCACCGCGATTGCGATTTCGTACAGATCATCCCGGCTTGGGTAGTGAGATTCGATCACCGTCCCAGTGAGCTTTGTGAGGAGATAGCCACCAGAGAGGAATGTAGCTTGAGACAAAATAATCGCGAGTAAAATACTGATCCCAGTCGCCGAAGGGGAAGAAAAGGTTTCCAACAATAGCGACAGGCCGAGTTTACCCAAAAAGACGAGCAGTACTACCGCGATGAGAGCCGATAGAATGTGTAGAACATTCAGTAGTGCAGAAGAAGTTGGTTGCGACCGTGTGAGATCGAGTAGTGATTTCATCTGGTAGATCCAGTCTAGGCAGAACAATTCTGGGAGAGGTTATAAACCCATAGTTCAGGGAGATGTGATGAGTGCAAGCCCGACCTGCAGTCGACCTACTCCACGGAGATCGTCGGTAGATCCACTAAATTGCCGCTGTTGACAGCAGAGCGCCGAAAACGTTATTCAGACCTGCAACATAGGATTACTTCAGAGCGAAATGAAAGAAGATCATATCCACATTCCACGGATAACCCCGCCGACCATTCTGGTCGAGGATATTAATCACGAAGATCCTTTTGCCGTGTTTATTAGAAATCACATCTATGAGTACGCGAAGAGACTTCTCGAAAGTGATGAAGCAAAGAAATTCTACGGTCACGACCGCGATGGCGGTCTGGGGTGGTTTTCAGACATCAATAGAGGCCACTGTGAGGGGGTTGTTGTGTACATACTTGAGACAGTGGAACACAGCCAGTTTGACTCAAACAGAGTGAAGTCAAAAGGAAGAGTGAGAGAGGACGACAATAACCCAGTTCACTACTGGATACAATATGAAACAACCGATGGTGAGTACTATCATTTCGATGCGGAAGCGCCGTGGGGCGTCAAAGAATGGACTTCTTTACCATCTATTCGCCGGCAATTGCCGTTCGTAAAGATGCAAACTATCTCGAAAGACATCGACCCCCGAGACGATCCAAACAACACTGTTCGAGGATTCTACGGTATGAATCACGCACGTACACCAGAGCAATAGTTCGGTCCTCTTCTGTTAGGCTTACCAGTAGCTATATATTGATACCAGATAAATTCATTTTATTCATGGCTAATCCAACGCCCGGTTCTGGCGGAGTTCCATATACCCATCGAGAGCTCTTCCTTGCAGCAAACCACTTTGTCGGCAAAGGACTGGACACGCACGCCGGTATCAACAACACGGAGCTTCAGAACAAAAGTACGTTCAAAGAGATCGTCAACGACTTTGACACTCTAGCGACCGTCCGATCAACCGAAAAGTTGTGGAACGAGTTAGTACTTTCAGAAGTCGTTGAGCAGATCGCCGAGAGCGAATTCACAGTGGAGTATGCTGCCAAACACGCCCCAGGGGTCGAAGAAAACACCTACCAAGATGTTCAAGATCTCATCGAATATTCTAATATTGCCTCGGCAGATCCTGAAACAATAGAGTGGTTGCTAAATATAGACCTTACCCATCACGCGATCTGGTGCAATGTGAATCTGTATAACAAACTACTCAAACACAATAGACAGTGGATGGATTACTTCGTCAATCTAACCAGCTTTGGCAATCCAATAAATCGGCTGGATGGCGAGACCAGAATGCAGCTGGCACTCTATGCAGTGGGTGAGTACCAGCGAGATCCATACGCTGTCTTTAGCGACCAAGCAAA
>Ga0306904_100342_pt1 | contig 16887 bp, 13 predicted proteins | sample AntDeeMetagen472_FD_190446 | JGI IMG/M metagenome (GOLD analysis project Ga0306904, IMG submission 190446) | Saline lake microbial communities from Deep Lake, Antarctica - Metagenome TFF #472 (v2) (version 2) | ecosystem: Environmental > Aquatic > Non-marine Saline and Alkaline > Saline | place...
CGTCAAGGCGGTTGACGAGAAAGTTAAGAAGCTGGTCCTCGTGGATCTCACCGTCTGCTTGTTTGGTTTTAGACACACCTTCAGCAAGCAGACGTTCTAACTAAGCGGCTTTGTGAAGTACTGAATTTGGTGTTGATTTCCAGATTTTTTGCCGTGTGCCATCCCTCGTATTTGCTTAGCTCTTCGAGAATATAGGGATCTGCGGGTACAGCCCATTCAACCTCTCGATACATATGAATTAGTTCTTGATTATTGTGTCTGAGGTATATACTCGCCGAAAGGATTCTCTACGCTATTACCAGATAGTTACCAATTCAAACGGTATTTATAGTATACGTTCGAATGTTCAAGTTTATATACCGGTTGCTCAGTAGTATCTCTCAGAGCCAATTCCATGCTTCCACGAATCTCCGACATTCCGGGCGGTAGCGGATTGGCTACTAATCACCAAATATGTCACAGACTGACGATTCCTCCTTGCAGGAACATACAACAGTTCGTCCCCGTCGACCTCCTGGACTCACCTTCGGGCTCACAGCCCTGACGGCGATCCTGCTCTCAGCGGTCGCGATTGATCCGGTCGTTGCTCAACAGCCGTTGCAGAGCTCTGTGTGCGATGCCGAGAATCTCCCGGGCATGATTGAGGGATTCTTCCAGATCACGACGGCTCTCGGTATTATGGGTCTTGTAGTGGTCTGGCAGGCCGACTCCCTTATCGATATGTTCACGCTCGATCCCGAGCAGAAGAGAGGGATCAAACAGCACAAACGATCAGCGATGAAGTCGGCTGTCATCCTCGTCGTTCTCGGGCCACTGTACACGGTAGCCGGATCGATCATGGGCCTTCCACTGGCAGAGTGCGTCAATCTCTCGCCTTGGTGAGCTGGGGATCATTCCCAATTCGAAATCATATGCAGGGGCACCTCTCCGTACTGCTGGGCATTCTCCTTGTGGGTTGCGTAGCCACAGGTGTCGGTATAGCAAGTCCACCACAGCCTGGAACGGCCGAAAACGGTCTTTCTGCGAACGAGACAGCCACACTTTGGTCGGGCGACTCTGATAACTACATCACTCAAGAAGAGTACTACCAGCGCTACGGCCACGAGCGGTCGACTGCAGCTCAAGTTGCGAATGGGACGGACATCACGTTCAAGCGGCCACCTGCGACTGCCGAAACGTGGACACGCAACGACTTCGAGGACCTCGAAGCAGGTGGTTCGGGAACCTCCCTCTATCCACCTCACGCATCACTCGACAATGGTGTATTTGTCAAGAATGCCCATGCGACAGTGTTCGCAATCCAGCCGTCGACACGAGGTCACCTCGATTCCGATGAAACCCCGCTCTACATCGCCCCAGAGGGGACGATGCGTGGGTTCGTCGATTACCGAGTTCGCATTCCAGACGGTGATTCGTCGGGAAGTACGACAGTCGACTGGTCGCTCTCTTCTCACGAGATTGAGGAAGTGCGACTGAAGAAAGACGGAGAGACAATCGCACAGGCCGAGGGGTCACACACGCCAATACTCGACTACCAAATCGACGAGGGACGGAGTGTCAGCCTCACACTGGAGGCAGACATCCATACACGTCTGAAGAAAACAACGCGAATCGATCGGGGGAATTACACCGACGTCTACGTCGACTACCCGATTGAGACACGGACGGTTTCTGATTCAATCGATGTCGAGATCTACGATCTTTCGGCGACAACATCCTTCGCTGAGTATCCTAACGGTGATACTGGGGTTGCGATCTTCCAGTCACGCCCGTGGCAGGGGTACAAGCTGACCGCAGATAGCGACACAAAGGTGCGGGGTGTCTGGCGGTTCTACACTGCTCGCGATTCCAACTGGGATCGGCTCGTCAGGTCGGATCGGTCCGGCAGTGACGAAGTCGACTCCGAGGCGATCCCGGTGTACGTCCATGCGTACCCCTCTCGGATTGGTCCACGCGCTGAACCGGAACGCGACGGCCCGCGAATCACCGACACGTGGGGGTCAGAACGAAGATCACCTGCCAGGACGATCGGCGAGAACGTCAATATCGAGGTGGTAGATCAGTCCTACACACCTACATTCGGTGTTGCTGTCCGAGCTGAAACAGTCGACCGAGACGCCCTCCGTGTTGATGGAATCGTTCGAGGAGTGAGCGCGTCACTCACTGAGCCCGAGACTGGTTCTGAGCGCCAACTCCGACGCAGTAATCTCTCACTTACGGTAGTCGACAAGAATTCCTCGCACGCTACATTGCGTGTTGAGCTTCGTGACAACCAAACTGGCAAGCCGATTGTCCTCGACAACGACGGTCGACTGGCTCCCTTCGGTGGGGACATTCGGAATGGCTACATCACCGTCGACGACCAACGCCTCGTGACCAACGAGTCTGGAGTCGCACTAATCACGGTCGACTCTCCTGGACTCTACACAGCAACCTACCATCCCGGATCGTGGCTCAGCCACAACCCGGCATACGTACGTGAGACAGCAACCACTCGCTGGCATCCACTCGGGACGCTCGATAGCTGGTTTGGGTTGATCTTCAATGCAGGCTGGCAGCTCATCCCGTTCTTTGTGATGTTCTATGCGGGCCACCGATTGCTCCGGATGCTTGGCCCGGAGGACTTCTTCGAATGAGAATCATGACTAAATCAAATCCACACATTAGCAGACGCACCGTCTTCCGAACAGTTGCGGGTACAGCACTGGCAGGCCTTGCTGGCTGTCTCGGCGATAATGAATCAGGGGCACCCGATGACGACACTGACCCACTGGCGGGTCAGGACCAGATCAAGCGTGTCGCCGTCGAGGGAACGACGTTAATCGTCGAACTCTCCGCAGGAGCCGAGGTCGACCAGATCAACCTGATTGAACCGAACGGCGAGTTCTTCGGTCAACGTGACGTGGCCACTGGTGCCCAGCAGGTCTCGTTTGAACTCAGAACCAGTTATGTGCCCGGTGAGTACCGTGTCGTTGCGCTGGATGGGGAAGAAACAGTGGCTGAGGTTTTGACTGAAATCCAACCGGAAATACAGATCTTGGATGTCGGGCTCTTCCGGAACAATCCCGACAAGCCGTGGGATGATATCTACGGAGATACTGAGACAGACCGACTAAAGAATGGTGAAGCATTCGTAACAGTGGCAAACACTGGGACTGGTCCCGAGGCTATTGTTAAATTAGTTTTTTCTGGTGATGTTCCCAATCCGGTCGAAAATCCACGCCAGAGTGGAATATACAAAACCGAACAAGTAGTACTCCCTTCTGGCGAAGAAACGGATCTCTTCAGTAATTCGTTCCCATTCGGATCTGTATCAGTGGAGGGGATGGGGTGTTCTCCGGACACTAACCGTGGCCAATTCACAGTTACCATAGAGACGAAAGTAGGCGACAGCGAGGTTACGAAGTCATACAATGTCGACTACTCTGGATCTCTCGAAATGAGTGATTGTGAGATCACTATCACAGAGGTCTGACGATGGTTGATCTTGTCGACGTCGTACTAGAGGGTGTCAAAGGCGTCGTAGATTGGTTCATTGAGCTATTCATGGACGGGCTTCGGTCAGGATATCAAACACTAACTGAGGGTATGTTTGGCACACCGACACCACAGACAAATGGTGGATTCGTCTTCGGGGAAGCAATCACTGCCCCGTGGTCGGCAATCCAGGATGCATTGGTCGGTGGCGATATCATGTTGATTTCTTTGTTACTGCTCGTAGTGAGCGTGCAGGCCCGACATACTATTCGAATCTTCAACATCGGGAACGCCTACGAAGCTCGAAAAACTCGTAAAACAGCTTGGGTTGGGGCCTTTCTCATCCTTACGTGGTACTGGATCGGCGTTCTCACACTCTATCTCATTGATGGATTCACTATCGCATTAATTCCTGATCTCTCCTCAATAGCCGCGGCGATGATTCGCTTCTTGGGTGTTTCGATTACAAACCCCGGCTTAGGGCTGTTGTTTGCTCTTATTGGTGGGATCTCAATGTGGGCCTTGGAGGCTCTGTTCTTTATCCGCGAGATCCTCCTCTACGTATATCTCTACGGGATGCCGATTGCTCTCGCATTCGCATATGGGAACATCCCTGTCGTATCTGAGATCGCAATGGGATTCGCCAAACGGTTCGTTCCATTGGCTGTTCTGCCGCTCCCAGCAGCAATGGTATTCAAGAGCTATGATTTGCTGTACGGTAGTGGAACGCTTGAACCGAGTACGGTGTTTCTGCAGTACCTTGTAGCAGTGTCTCTCCCCGTTATTGCTCTCTACCTCACCTGGAAGACGTTCAAATACGCGACACCGCTGACTGCCAAGGTCATCGGTGGAACGACCAAAAGCGCGGCTCTCATCGGTGGAGTCGCTGCTGGCGCGTATGTCGGCGGCGCTGGTGTTGCAACGACCGCTGCACAGTGGGGCCCGAGAGCCGCCGCTGGGCAAGCAGTCGCCCAGAAGGTCGCTGGGAGAAATGGCCGCTCAGACCCAGAGTCGACTGACGAGAACAGTGCAGAATCGAACACCGCGCCATCCTACCGACGTACCGAATACGACCGCGGAATCTACTGATAACTCAAACTAATGGATCAAGACGCAGCAGCACGGCGGATTATGGATCAGTTCGGCGAAGAAAGCCGCATTCCCTACCTCAACATCGAGGAGGGTGACGTTGGAGTCCTCATCTCCTTTCCGATCATCGGGCTTCTCATCGCTGGCCTCACAGGAGTCGACTCACTTTCCCTCCCCTTCGTGGTGGGCGGTCTGGGATTCGGTTTCGCAGTCATCTACGTCTCTCCCGACCACGTGAATGCGTGGACGTGGACGAAAGACGTCTATCGGTACGTCAAAAGACCGCAGGTTACGTTCAACGCCCCGGCCGAGGCCGACAGCGAGACGAATGAGACCGTCCGCAATGAGGGCGGCCTCGCTAACTACACACCGTTCAAACCTGATGAGCGAACGCAGGATCTCACGAACGTTGAACGGGCATGGCCGGGTGCCGGAGCGATTCAGCGTACCGACGGTACGATGGAGGCCTTCATCGAGATCTCTCCGGGGAACATGGATTTTGCAATGTCGGCTGACTGGGCACAACTCCAGGAGGCAGGCGAAGAGTTCGCCAACAAAGAACTCGACTCAAAACTCAAACTCCACGCGACAACCCGTGCATTTCCGGTCGAACAAATCACCGAGACAATCGAGGAACGGCTCAGCGATGAGGACGTTACGCAGAACACGATCTTCCGGGAACTCCTCGAAGAATATCAAGAGACTCGTCCCAGAGAAATGCGAGAACGGGGGACCCAACAGATGCGGTACTACGTCGGCGTCGAGGTCACTCCGCTGGAAGTCTACGACCGGTTCCGTGATGAAGGAACACCGGCTGAGAAACTGACACAGTTCCCCGTTATCGGGTTTCTGTTCAATCCGTTCGTGACTCGGCGAGAGGATTTCACCGATGTTGAACGCCGTGTCAAGATGTTCGAGAAGCTCGATAGCCGAGTTAATGATGTCCAGACGGAGTTCATCCAACAGGCCTCTGGCTGGTCGGCTCGGCGTCTCAGCACTGTCGAGCTGTTCGTGTTGAATATGGATTTCTGGAACGGTCGTGAGCACGATCAGGACGAGGCAGTACACGTTGTTCGCAAGCAACCGATCATTGGTCACTCACGCCGGGAGGATGAGACCAATGTCTAGTATTTTGCAGTCGAGTGGTGTGTCGGCCCAACTCACTGAGTGGCTACTCAATCCAACGTCGACCGAAGGAGCTGTCGTCTACCTTGTGTTGATCGTCGCCATTGGTGTCGCCGGGAAACTTCTCTGGGAGAGGCGAAATACGGACGACGAACCAGAGGTCGACTTTAGCGATCTCCTTGACGAAGAGACGCTTGAAGCGGGTCATGTTGAAGGCCAACTTCTCGATGATATCTCAGAGTCACATAAAACAGTGACAGCACCCGCAGCCATCGAGTGGGACACACGAGCCGCCCACGTTGGCGAGCAGTGGACGTCGACGCTCTACATTGCTGACTATCCTGATTACCCGAGCGACGGGTATCTCAGCGACCTCTTCGAGCTGACCGACGTTGAATTCGATCTCACGACCCATATCACGCCGAAGAACCAACAGCGAGCTCGGAACGAACTCCAGGATCTCGCAGACGACCTCCAAGTCGACGCCGACCTCGAACAGAGTATCCGTAGTTCATACCTTCAGGAGCGAGCCAACGAGGCTGCACTAACCTACAAGGCCGTCGAGAATGGGGCGAACGTCTTCGGACAAGCACTGTTCGTTACCGTTAGAGCCGACGACAAGGACGACCTCCAAGATGCAGTCCAGAAGGTCAAGAGTGCACTCCGTGATGAGCCTGCGAACCTCACGCCAAAGACCGCGATCTGTCGACAGGACCTCGCCTTGCAGTCGGCCGCCCCAATCGGATCCAATGTCTTCGGTCGAGAATCAATCGCCCTTGGTGGGGCTGTTGGCGCATTACTCGCCTCACCGCACAACGCAACTATCCTGGAAGAAGGCGGTGTCGAGTTCGGTATTCATAAGGACAACCAGAGCCCGGTCGTGATCGATCCGTTTGCTCGTGACAACGGCTATGCGATGTTCACCGTCGGTGATACCGGCTCAGGAAAGTCATTTGGCTCGAAGCAGAATTTCATCCGATCTATCGAGCAGAGCAAGGACCGAATCGGCATCATCCTCGAACCGTTGAACAACTGGGCAGGCGTCTCCGAGGCCCTCGATGCGAAGCGTATCACGGTCGGTGGGACACTCGGCCTCAATCCCTTGGAAATTCGCCGTACGCCCGACCACGTCCAACGAGCAATGGGCGAGGACGCGAGCCCATTCAACGAGAAGCTCGACGACGCCATGAGCTTCCTGACCAACTTCTTTGCGCTCCGGGGTATCTCGCTGGGAGACAGACGAACAACGCTTGAGCTGGGTCTTAAGCGAGCCTACAGACGCAACGAAATCACCGACGACATCTCAACGCACGGCAATCCCAGTCCGACGATCCGCACGATGATGGACCTCTTCGAGGAGATGGTCGACAATCCAGAGGAGTTTGTGGTCCGTTCGGACGAAGAAGCAGGGAAGATCCGTGAAGACGCAACGTGGCTCCTCGATCAACTGCGTCCCTTCGAAGAGGATGGTCGACACGCCAATCTCGGGAAGAATTCGGAGTTCGACATCCGTGACGAGAAGGTAATCTACCTCGATCTTGCCCAGCAGGAGGGCAGCGTCGACAGTAGCACGGCGCTCACAATGCAGTTGCTCATCTCACTTGTCTACGAGCGGGCCAAAGAGACGGACAAGGAGGTCGTGTTTGTCATCGACGAGGCTCGCTACATCATGCAGGACGCTGCGAGTCTCTCATTCTTGGAGACGGTGTTCCGACATCACCGCCACCACGACCTCTCGATTCGACTAGTCACACAGACCGTCGACGAGTTCTTCCAGCACACCGAATCTGAGGCCATCCTTGATCAATGTGCAGTCAAGCAGTTCCACCGCCTCGATGGAATGGACGACCAGTGGGCGAAAGAATTCGGGCTGAACTACGCCCAGATGCGCTACGTCCAAGACGCAGTTCCGGGTAATGAGGAGGCTGGCTTTTCGGAGGCTCTCGTCGGCGTCGACGGAGAGTGGCGCGGGATTCGGGTCGAAGCAATGGCCAAGGAGAAGCAGGTGATCGACTTCGATCCGAGCAAGGGACGGTCGACGCTCCCTGGTGCTGGCGAGACGGCTATCGAGGAGGATACTGAGCGGTTCCGAGAGCAGTTAGAAAAGCAGTTGACCAATGGAGAGGATCGACAATCAGACGCCGTCCCTCCGAAGCCAGACGGCGGTTTAGTGGAGGGTGAGGACAATGCGTGAGTACCTCCGGGTTACACCCACATCTGAAGAAGTCGCAGCGAGTGATATCCCTACTGTTCTCACGAGCCTGCACAAACTGGCCAGTGAAGGGTCGGGTGGTCTACTGAATGCGTTGAATCCGCTGCACAGCAACCACCCGCCTCGGTTTGAATTTCTCGCGCTCAGCGAGGGTAAGGACGAGCCAGTCGAGTTCTATTACGGTGTCGACGAACACTTAGATACACTGGAGACTCGGCTGCGGTCTATCTACCCTACGACGTTCGATATCGAACGTGTCGAGGTCGACCTCGAAACAAAGCTTGTCCCGGCTGTGGAGTTCTCTCGTGAAGAGTTTGCTGAGGCAGTGAACGGTAACGGATTACTGTATGAGTATGCTGACGAGGAGCTCCAACCGATCTCCGCCGGGAATCTCGAAAATAGAGATATAGACGAGGCCGCTTCGAGCACAGAATCGCCTGTGGGTGATGGTGGTACAGTAGTCGACGAAGATTCCGAGACGTGGATCGAGGTCGGAGATGACGCTGTTGCGGTTGGCTTATCGAATGCCCGCTCTCCTGATGACAGCCAATACCCGAATGACAGACCGACGTTGACTGATCGAGATACTATTCTCGCTCGTCCAGCAATAGATTCACTACATCCCCGAGGTGTCCGGTGGTGTGGGACCGCCATTCGAAAGAAAGACTGGATGACGACGTTGACTCTCTTTACAGAAACCACAAAAGGGACGTCGACCAGATCGACTACTCCTCCACTGGTAACACTCGTCGACCAGTTGAGCGATATCGAGTACCCGATTGCATTCCAAGCCGTTTTTCAGCGCCGCGACAGCTGGAAAGCCGACGGAGACCTTCGAAAGGAGGATCTTGCCGATGGTCGTGATACACTCTCTCAAGAACTACTTGGGCCACTTCTAGAAGTCGAAGACCGGTCGACAAGCACAAAAGAACGGAAGCTGACCGAGTCAGTCCAGGAACGAATCGACCGGATCACTGCTAAAAATTCCAGTCGGACGTTCACAGCTAATTTGCGTGCTGTTGTGGTGCCACCAGAGAACGGTGAGCAGATCGACTCACAGCTTGCTTCGCTTCGACCAGTTTTCGACCCCCTCGATGGCCCATTCTATGGACTCGACGGCCAACCAGTAGGAGAAAGGGGATGGCGAAAAGCGACAAAGAAAAAGAAAGGTCGAACGTTGCTCAAGCGTGTTCTCAATCGAGAGCTCACGACTGGTCGTGGAAAGACTCGTCCTGATTTAGTATTGAGTGGTGACGAACTCGCCAACTTCATTCTCGTGCCTTCGGCCGACCAACTCAGCGTCGAGGGCACCAGAGGCACACGCGCAGAACAGCAGAGTCGAAATCCGCTTCCACGGCCACACCAGGACCTCATGGGTGAGTTCCGCGATGGAATGGCCATCGGGTATGCACTCAGTGAGAACGGTGAGGCCGAAGACACCCCGACACACATCCCACCGGGATTACTGCCAACGCACTACGGTCGGTTCGGAACCACTGGGTCAGGAAAGTCGAAGGCGCTGATCAACGATATCCTCTCGCTGTACGAAAACACAGAGGGACCAGTCATCCTCATCGATCCGAAAGGCGACGGGATGACCCAGAACTATATGCGGGCTCATGCTCGCAAGTTTGGAACCACCGACCTCGAAGAGAACGTGATCCACTTCCCCGTTCCAGATATCCTTCCCGGCTTTTCGTTCTTCGACCTCGAACCGTCGATAGAACGCGGTCGACGCCGTGTGGACGCTGTCCAGCGGAAAGCCGACCACTACGAGGAGATCCTGAAACTCGTGATGGGCGAGAATCGATACGAGCGGGCTACCGTTGCTCCCACACTCATCAAGACTCTCATCAAGACCCTCTTTGACGAGGAGTATGGCCGCGAAAACGGGCTCTACCGTGAGTCGACTGACTACTTTTCTCATCGCCAGCTCGAATATGCTGTCGACAAGCTCTGGGAGGCTGGCCCACCACAACCCAATCCCGACGAGACCCCTCAATCAGACGACGAGGAAGTCATTCGAGTGATTCGCCGGCAACTCCAACTCGACTCGAAGACCTTCGGCAATGTGATGGGTGGTGTCGGAAACCGTCTGGCATACATTTCGCAGGATACCCACCTGCGACGCATCTTCAACAACACCGAAAACCGATTCGATTTCCGTGATCTGATCGACCAGAACACGGTCATTCTCTTCGACCTCGGTGATCTCCGCGAGGAGGCAGCCCGAATCATGACGGGTGTGATTCTGACCAACCTTGATGATGCGCTCAAAGAGCGAAAACGCGACCTCGCACAGTACTCAGACGACTACGTTGTGAACCTGATTGTCGACGAGGCTGCATCGGTCGTGGTCTCGGGCATCATGAACGATCTGCTCGAAAAGGGTCGGGGCTTCCGCCTCTCGGTTGGACTCTCAATGCAGTTTCCCGAACAGATGGAGGTCGAAGGCGGTCGGAAGGTCTACCTCAACGCCCTGAACAACATCGGGAGCTCACTCATCGGGAAGATCAACGTCGATCGGGAGTTGGCCCGAGCAATGGCCCACGAAGAAATGGACCCCGTCGACTTTGCAAACCGGATTCGCTCACTGCCTCGTGGTGAGTGGATTGCGAGCTTACCGAGTCCGGTGTTCGGAGAGACGGGGCCGTATCCATTCAGTATCAAACCGCTCCCTATCCCAGCGGGCCATCCCGAGAGCGACTACCCACTCACGCCTCGTGAAGAAGCCAGATTCGATGAGACACTCTCAGCGATCCATAGCCGAGCGACCGACACATTCGGAGTGCCGGAATCAACAGCTCCGACCACACAAACACCAGCAGCGCTCCGTGAGGTTCTCAGCGTCACCGACGACAAACTGGATGTCGCTCTCGCAAAGGTACTGCGGAGTTTGCAGCTTCAAGACGGAGTCCGTGAGGAGAATGGGGAGATAGGAGTCGAGCAGGTTGATCAGGAACTCCGTCGACTGTTCGAAGATGTTGAGATCGATCCGCCATCATACGATGAACTAGCAGACATCCGCCAACGTACTCGGTTCCTAGAGACGAGCGTCGACCTCGATGCCGACGAGGTCGTTGTTCGATTAACCGCAGCGGGCGAAGACGTAGCTGCCCCCGATACAGGTGAAGTGCAAGCTGCTGGCAGCAGTGGCCATGATGACGCACTCCTCCAGATTGAGGAGGAACTCACTACGCTCGGATTCACCGTCTCGGTCCTCTCACAAGACGGGAGTGAGAAACCCGATGGACGAGCCACCCATCCAAACCTAGAGGAAACGTTCGCTATTGAGGTCGAGACAACAACACCGGAGAACCCAGCGAAGGTGCTCACCAATCTCCGAAAGGCTCAGCAAGCAGGAGAGATACCCCTCTTCGTCGTTCGTCCAGGTAAATCGGAGCTAGATTGGGCCAAGCGTGTCGAGGGAATCCTTTCGCCGCCTGTTCGAGAGCTTCAGAACGGTGAGATCAGATTTTACACTGACGATTCGCCAATCACGTTCAACGGAGGTGCAACTGAAGAGGGCGGAGTCACTGCTATTCGCCCCGTTACAGGGAGTGATGACAACCGTCGCAGCGTTTGGGTACGTGAAGACGATTCGATTGTTCTCTATGATGGTACTGGGACAGTGCACGTCCGATTGGGATCGCTTTCAGCAGTGACGAAAGACCGCGTTCCAGCAATATATAGCTATGATCACACTGCAAACGAGTATCTCGTCTACGAGCCCGGTGAAACCCACACCTACGAGTCGAAGGCTGCGTTCGACAAAGAGTGGGTTCCGATCAAAATCCCGTTCGTCCCTGAAGATTGTCTCCCCGAGCCAGCCTTTGGAAGTGACTCCTACTGCATCGTCATCCTCCCGGTCGACGGTGACCCAGTGGTCTATACTGGCGGAATCACGAGCCCACTCTGTACGCTCCTGGAGACCTCGTTCACTACAGTTCAACCTGAGTCGACGAGTGACGATACTCGCTCCTCAGGTGTTGAACAAGATTCTGAGTCGACAACCTCCGAGGAAACTACCCATGATGAGCCGCTGGCAACTCCCATTCAAGAATCAAGTTGGAGGCACGATCCAGATGCTGCAATCGGACAGTTTGCATCGCAGTGGATCGTCGAAGACGAGGACGGGGTGGCAACTTCAATAGAGGTCTATGAAGTGTATCAGACGTGGGCTAAAAAGCTCGATTTAGAGCCGGACTCAAAGAACTGGTTTGGTCGCCGTCTCAACAATCAAATCTCGTTTGAACGAACGACTGAACGACAGGATGGTGTTCCTATACGATGCTACAAAGGCATTAGACTCAGACAAAGAGAGGTTGGAGATGAATAACCGAGTTAGACGTTTCAGCGGCTCTGGGGCGGGTGAACAGCATTTCAAGTCTCTCCGACACTGCTCAACTAATCTCGTCCGACCAAACACGCAAAAACGCAAGACGGAGTGCTGTTACGGCAGATTCAAGTATGCCGTAACACAGCGATGCCTTAACGAATATGCCGTACATGCTGTTCAGGCTACTCTCACGGGATCTATTGGGGAAGTTGGGAATCCGTTACGGCAAAAACCAACTAGTATAGGACGGGGGGTCCCCGTTGGGACCAAGGGATTGGATCGGAATTCGGCATGGCGTGAATTTTGTCGACGCTCGATGGCGGTGAGAGCGATGGATGGAAATGGAGATTGAAAATGAGTGACAGAGTACTAGCTGATCAGACAACCATTCCGGAGATTCTCTGTGACCGTGAACAGTGGGTCTGCTGGAAGGAAACTCAGCGAGATGGCAACACAACAAAAATACCGGTGACTCCTGGAGATGGTGGGTTTGCATCGTCGATTGACCCCGAGACATGGGCAGGCTTCGAAATTGCCCTCGAATACGCCCGGACGGGGAAAGCCGATGGTGTGGGATTCGTCTTCACCGACGACGATCCCATCGTCGGAGTCGACCTCGATGACTGTCGCGATCTCGAGACTGGTGAGGTCGACTCTGAGGCCCAAGACATCATAGAGCGACTCGACTCCTATACAGAAATCTCACCGTCTGGAACGGGATATCACGTGCTCATCGAAGGCGAACTCCCCGAGGGCCGAAATCGCCGGGGACACATCGAACTGTACGACAGGGCCCGGTTTTTCACCGTCACCGGAGAGCACATCCGAGAGAGGCCGACCCACATAGCGCGTCGACAAGACGCACTCGTGGCTATCCATCGTGAATACGTCCAAAGGTCCAGCAGTGATGAGAAGTCCAACTCAGGGACTCGTGGGGGATCTGAGGACCAGTCAGACTCCATTGATAGTACTGACCTCAAGGTCGACAACGCGAACGTCGATCTCGACGATAAGAAGCTCCTAAAGAAAGCCCGACGTGCCTCAAATGGACCGAAATTCGAGCGACTCTGGGCAGGGAACACTGGCGGATACGAGAGCAACTCGGAGGCTGACATGGCTCTGTGTTGTCTGCTGGCCTTCTGGAGTGGGGGCGACCAGAGACAAATAGATCGCTTGTTCTGTCAGTCGGGCCTCCTCCGTGAGAAATGGGACGAGGTCCACTTCGCCGACGGGTCGACCTACGGTGAGAAGACTATCGACCGAGCGATTTCGAACACCTCGGAGTTCTACGATCCTGATCGTGGGAACCGACCCAAGCAATCTCAAATCACGACAGACTCATCGGGTGAGGCTGACACTGAAGCTGACGTTGGCCTTGAGGAATCAACACGCAGTCAGGCATATCTCACAGAGAAAAATCAACTCTTGGCCGACCGTGTCGACGAACTCGAAGCCACGCTTGAACAGAAAAATGAGCGTATCGATACACTCGAAGCTGAAATTCAACGACTCAAAGACGAGCTGACCAATCGTGATCAGGAGACACAACCAGCTCTCCAGGAAGACGTAGAGGAGTCTAGCACAGACTCTATGTGGAAACGGACTAAGCAGCGGTTCTCACGTAGATAAGACGAGTCGACTCGCCACTATTGAATAATATATGCGACTCTAGGAAAGATATTTTTGCTATGGGGGCGAATCAGTAGCAATGACCGATATCAACGAACGGGTGGTCGACGAGTGGACGTCCTCAACGACGGCCCGAGAGCGCGTCAAAGAGATACTCGAGGAGACAACCACCTACTCGAAAGTAAGCACCATCGCAGACCGGGCTCGCGTGAGCGAACCGACTACCCGAAAGTACCTCAACGAACTCGTCGAGGAGGGGATCGGTACCACCGAACAGGACGGCCGTGCTACACTATATAAACGCAATCAGGGTCGGCTCGTCGACAGACGGATCGAAGAACTCCGGACGACGTGTTCACACCAGGAACTGGTCGAGGGCATCCAGGATATGAAAGAATCAATCGCGGAGTTCCGTGAGACCTACGGCGTCGAGAGTCCCGAGGATCTCGTGATCGAACTCGAACCCGGCGACGAGGGATGGAGTGACGTTGGACAGTGGCAGTCGACACGTCGCAACCTTGCGATTGCGAAGGCTGCTATCCAGGTCGACGAAGCACACCGACTGGCCGAGGCCGAAGTGTGACCGACGACTGGGACCGGGTCGACACGGGTTTGAGCTTGACGTACTGGTGTGTTCGGACGGTCGTCGTCTAACTACGGATAGTATATTTCCAGTGCAGTGGATATATGTTCTAGTGGGCCGAAGACAAGAGTATGCCCGACAGCCCCGATCAAGATACTGACGGCGTTCAGAATTCGATGACGCGTGGAGAACGGATTCGTGCGGCTGCACGAACGATTCGGACGCCCCGTAGTGCCTCTTGGATAGCCGACGAGACAGACGTATCGGTGAAAACCGCTCAAAAATACCTTGAACAGCTCGTTGAGGACAACGTTCTGTTGAAGACCCACCAAGGTGACCAGACGCTGTATTGTGTCGACCAGCTGATGGCGACCTATCGTGAAGTTGCGAGACTCCAGCGCGAACACGACCGTACAGAACTTACCTCAGCTCTTGAGTCGATGAGTACCCAAATCACCGACTGGAAAGCATCGTACGGGGTTGAGACGCCGGGCGAGCTACGAGCAAGCATCGCAGACTGTGAGGACTCAACCGAGATTGAGGACCGACGTGAGGTTGCTAATGAATGGGAGCATCTCGCAGACCGTATCCCAATCGTCCGAGCAGCACTCAACGAGTACGATTGGGCAACCAAGCGTGATTCTATCTCAGCCTAACGACTGATGGGTCTTCCAGGAACAGTCGATACCTCTGTCTACGAAGGGCTAAAGGATGTTCTGCAGCGCCATCCCTTCATCACGACAGTTTCATACGAGCCAGATAGCATCGTCAAACGGTTCCTTCAGGCAGAGATTGATCCGAGCCGCGTTGTACCGTCGACAGGCCCGGCTTCACCAACACTTGATGTTGAATGGCGGTTTGTCGAGGAAGAACCGTATTATCGCATTCACTACGCCGATTCGAATACGGGATTCAATTGTGGCTGGCATCGTGATGATGATCATCCCGATCTTGGTCCGGTACACTTCCAATATAACCATCCAGGAGTTGGTGAAAGTGAGCACACGAGTGCTCAATTTGACAAAGCGATTCCCACGGAGATCCTCTGGATTGCTCTCGATAGATTATTCGAGGATCATATTCCAGACCTCACGGACACTGGGTAGCTCTCCGGTCAGCTCGGTCGCTCAGAAGTACATATTTTGGTGATGTGCTGATCGGTTCAGTGGGGATACGGAGTCTTCCCTTTGTCTTCGGTATACGACTCAGCATTTTATCGCCCCCTGAGGGGTGAGGGCGCACAAAGCCGCCTTCTACAAACTATGTCGACTGAATACAACCCACAGCAGTATCAACTGAATCCGAACCAGACCGACTATACGACCGATCCACCGTGGGCCGATCTCGAACTGACCGTGCCCAACGATCGGAGCCCGATTTCCATTGTTTCATTCGTCGAGTGTGTCCTCGTCGAGCTCACTCACGAGCCCGTGGCTGCCGAATACGTCTCATCGGAGATCTGGGGCGAGAAGCGAACACGATTTTTCGCCGTCGACGATACGGGCGAGCGGTTCCAAAAGCAGTATTCTGATGACCGACTGGGCGAGCATAATACGCTGCTCAGTCGTCGACGTGTACGTAGCGCGCTGATCAATCGTCTCTCGCGTGACACAGTGAGAACGAAGCGAGGCGTCCAGGAACCGGTTGAGGAGCCAGATACCTTCTGTGTGAGACCGCTCAGGGAGTTGGAGTTCTAATGTTCCGAGAATACGACTACGTTGAGGGCGGCACACTCGTCTACGATGTTCGAACCGAACACCGCGCTCACCTTCCCCGTGAAGTCACGATCGGTCGCCAGCTGCTCGGCTTTGCGAATGTTACCGACTGGGATAAGATCCGCTCGGAACTCACCCGCCGCGGCCACGGTGTCGGCGCGATACACCAACTTCCCGTCTTCGAGGGTGGTCTGTGATAGGACCATTCGATCTCACCGACCGGCGAGCCTGCGGCCACCCGAACGGTCACTGTCCTGAGTGCGGGCAGCCGACGCCGTCACTGCGTGCTGAGTACTGCTCGATTGCCTGCCGATATGAGACCCAGGAGGATCAGAGATGGGAGCAGTACGAGCCGCCGAGTCGAGAGTCATCACAACGGCCGACGGACGCAGAACTTGCCGAGCGAGAACCCGAGCGACCAGACCATCCAGGACGAGGATATCGTCGACGGGAACCTCACGACTAGCGAACTGGTCCGTCGACAGAAGCTCCCGGTGATGTCGATAAGATCGGCTGCTGGCCAGCACATAGCCGTGATTAATCTAGGTTAATATGCAGAAATATTCGATCAGGGAAAAAATCTGAAACAACTATTTTTATCTCTTCAAGCTAAATCACCATTGATAGAGAAACGGGGGCACTAGCGGAGTGGTTTCTCTATCAAAGAGTGCCCAATGTGGGGGCATTTGGCACTCTGATTTGTGGAAGGAAGGCGATT
>Ga0306904_100419_pt1 | contig 14449 bp, 14 predicted proteins | sample AntDeeMetagen472_FD_190446 | JGI IMG/M metagenome (GOLD analysis project Ga0306904, IMG submission 190446) | Saline lake microbial communities from Deep Lake, Antarctica - Metagenome TFF #472 (v2) (version 2) | ecosystem: Environmental > Aquatic > Non-marine Saline and Alkaline > Saline | place...
CCGAATCCCATGCCGGGATAGGAGTACCGGCTGGTTGGCACAGCCAGTAGCTGTCCTTCGGGCAACTACAAACCGTAAACATCCCAACTCAGCGGTGCAGTGCCGTGGGAATCCTTGCCCTTCAGGGCGGGGAGGATGTCAATACTCCCGATCTGGAGTTTGAGTCAGTGGATTCTCATGATCCACTTTCAATCCTACATGACACATTGGAGGGGTTGGAACGTGTTTCTGATCGGGTCTGGGGTAATAGCTCTGATCCCATTTTGAGTACTGTTACTGTTACTGATGATGACTACAGTGAAGTCGGGATGGATATAGTCAATCAATATGGAACCCCATATACCGATTTGATTGGGTTCATTTCGAAGGATCGCCGCTTCAACGCATCGTCAGAGTTGGGATACTGCGAACAGGATGTCCGTGAAGAGATCCATCAGGCAGTTCAAGAATTGAACGTTGTCGTTCAGTAGTTGATGGTGTCTTTGTTCTTTCTAGCTCACACAGTGAAGAGAATCATGTCTACTCCGTATCCGATTCCCAATCCGATGATTGCACCCGGTACAGACATGATTAGTGCGGGGATTGCTCGCGGTAACTCTGCCCACATGAGGATCATTAGCGAGATGATACCGCCCACAGCTGCCCCAATCTGTGGTGGCGTGATCTCGATGAGACCTAATTCCATTGTAGTACCCCAAGCACCAGCACTTACTGCAAGTGCGCCGGGGAGAAACCCGTCTCCAATTCCGAGCATGGATATTCCGTGGTCAGATTCATGAAGAGCTTCTAGGCCGTCTTCTTTGATGATGTTGCGGAACTCTTCGAATGAGAATGACCTGGAGTGTGGAACTAACACAAAGATAGGAACTCCGTAGTTGATCATCCGTGTTGCCATCGATTGCATTTGTCCCCCACTGACACCAATCATATCATAGATGGTCATTCCTACAAGGAATGCAAGGAGGAGTTTGGTTGAAAATTGAGTTCCGAATGAATAGCCAGCGTAGATCATGAAATAACAACTGAATGCGTTGAAGACTATCCATGTTGGGATGAATGATGGAATCCCACGTCTGATTAGGATGATTCCAGTGAGTGCAACTATTGGGAAAATCGTTCGTATTGGTTCAAGATACTGTGTGAATAGAACTGGTGTTATTATACACAGACTCACCATACTCACCAATAGCGTGGTTCGTCCTTCTGAGCTATAGATGTCTTTTATCGTCCCGACTGAATTGGTCATTTCTACCATGGTTGAATTTCAGTAACCGAGTATCTCGATGGTGATTACTTCGTCAACAATATCAATTTAATCTTCAGTGAGTTCTGAATAGACGAGATCTCCGAACACATTTCGGTGGATTTGGTAGTGTTCGTCTCCGTTTTTGAGTTGGACGTGAGTTTTGTCATCCTTGCTGTAAACAACCTTTAGTTCACCAGTAGGTGTCGATCCTTTGGCATCGTTGTTGATTGAAATTAGTAGACCATTCTCCATAGCTCGGAGAATGTGGTCGTACTGATCTGTCTGTGTACCTTGGCTTGCGTTGTTGGTGTCGTCTGTTTGGGTGGCGTTCATTTTGATTTGTAACCTCAAGTGGTTCGGTTAGATTGTATGTTGATTAGCTAAGTGATTAATGCTGTGTTTTCTACCTTCGATATGGATTTCATATTAAAGCTGTGTCGGGGAACAGCATAGTTAGTGTAAGGAACACCCAGAATGCGATTACAGCTAGATAGACGAACTTTGAACCGAAGGCTGTCGTCTTGTTCAATAGGACTAGGAGTAGGATGATTGGGATTGCTAACACCACGTAGACCTTCTCAACAATGAACGAGATCAATCCCCTTCTTCTGAATGATAGATTTTTCACCTCTTGCTTTCCTTTAGCCCAGCAGTTATCGATATCTTGGGAACTTGGAAATGCTTCAAACCCTGCGGCGATTCCAATCCATCCAGCGATAATTATTCCAGCAATTTCCAGTCCGGTGAGGGTTTCTATGGTAGTTGAACCGGTATAGATCATGTATGCTGAGATGCCAAGAAGTGACGTATATAGGATTGCAGTATTGAGTAGGAATGGTGCGAATGAAACTGCAAAACTTGATGAGAACGTTCTTGGTTCCGCATGGACCACGTATCCTTTTGGGTTATCAAATTGGAATAGGCAGACTTCTTTGACGGCTAAGTTGTGATCCTCAGCCATTTGCTTGTGGGCGTATTCGTGAATGGCGACTCCAACAGCTGTTGCTACCATCAGTACTTGCTGTACTTTCCTCCATCCGGGCAGTTTCCGTTGTAACATACGGTTATATTCCTTTCTTGATTGTGTAATGGTAAGAGTCTATGGTTTCTTGTGAAAATCAATCCTTCAATAGTTGGTAAAACCTGATTTGAGGGGTTTAGTTCGGGTTGCTCCGGTAATATGACTTCGAAAAAACCAAGCTTCAAGTCAGTCTGGATATAACATTATACTAGAGATACAATGGCAAACGACCACCCAGAACAACAGGAAGTCCCGCCCGATTTCGCAGGTAGTGCTGTTGAACCTGATGTTATTGAGACTGAATCATCCGGTGAGTCAGATTCTCGTGATCATGACTCTGACGGCCTTCGCCTGATCGACCTTGATGATATTGATGAGTATTGGACTCCGTATTTCAGATATGATACGGTGTATGGAGATCAGGTTGACGCTATCGATAGTTTCCTTGATCTTCTGGCAGATAATGGCTATTACCTCCTTGAGGGCGCATGTGGGACAGGGAAGACCCTTGCTGCTGTTTCAGCTGGTATTACAGCCATCCGCCATCAGTCTGAGCTTGGTGAAGAAAGAATTGATGAGGATAATGTCAATAGTTCGTTCCCAGACTATTCGCGTATCCTCGTCACTACGCCACTCAAACAGCAGCTCAAGCAGTTTGTAGATGAGATGAAGGGGATTAACCAATCAATCTCTTCAGATACGGCTCCAGTCGCTACAACTGTCTTGCGCGGGCGTAGGGATATGATGCCATACGCTGATGTGGATCTCCAGCCGTTTGATGAGAATCCATTTAATCAACAGATGGATGATCTTCGTGAGATGACTGCTGAACTGATTCGGTTCGGTAGTGATATTCCTCTTGATTGGCCTGATGGTGTGACTCCAGCACCGTGGTCTCGTTATGACTATGATTGGTCTGAAGCGAGTGAAACTGCCGAACAACACCGTGACAAATATCGCTTTGATCCTGCACGGGCTGAAGTTGTCCGAGATCTTGTGATGGATATGGATAGCCGTGATGGGAATGAGCTTGATTCTCTGGTTGTTGATGGTGTTGAAACCCCGTATCCAGAGTATATTCCGGCCACTCCTGATGTTGCAGACCAGTCTAAAACCCAAGGTGGCCAACTTAGGGTTGATTTGACTGGTAAGTTCGACCCATTTTATGCTGGCTTTTTCGCGTTCCCGAATCTTCCGTTTGGGTTCAAAGACGGCAACAACTACGTGTTTGATCAAGAGAGTATGGTTCGTGAGGCAGCTAGCCGTGGTATCTGCCCTCATGAAGCAATGGCCGATTTCGCCTCTAGATCTGAGGTTGTATTGGGTAACTATACACACCTGTTCGATCCAGAGACTCGATACCTGACCGACGGGAAACTTGGTCTTCTTGACGGTCAGACCATTTCTGTTGTCGACGAGGCTCATCAAATTGAAGGCCGAGTTCGTGATATGTTGTCCGAGAGTGTTGATCTATACACTCTTGATCGGGCTCAGAATGATATCGATATTGCCTATAATTATGCTATTGGTAATTTCGAGAAAACCCCTACACCAGGACTCAACAAAACGGATAAGGATACAGCTCAGAATGTACTTAGTCGAGCTGTCCAATCTGTTCAAGGTGTTAGTAGCTTTGACGATCTCGAAGAGATTGGCAACTTCTTGAACGAGATGCAACACCGCCTTGGTGCCCTTGGTGGTGTTAGCTTGAATGAAGAATTCGGTGATTCAAAATGGAAAGATGCAATCAAATACAATTGGGATGTGGGCGATACAGAGTATGCTCTGTCAGATCCAGAATCGGATGATATCGATGATTTGGTAGAGGTGATAGAACTTGAAACAGAGTTCACACGGGATACATTCATTAAAGCTCATGCAGTAATGAAGCTCCTCGATTATGTTTATGATGAGCTTGAAGATGAGGGGATTCATACCCGATCACCGCAAGGTGCAGCGGTTGGTGAATTCTTCAAACGGTGGTTTGATGAAGATAATGTGGAATACCATCGTCAGGTCGTTCTCGAACACAGTGAGAAAGAGAGCTTCCCTAGTCAATTCCCTGAATACGTTGAATACTGGACGCCCAAATTGGAACTGTACAACTGCATCCCCCGTGATAAGCTACGACAAGTGTTCTCTCAACTTGGTGGTGGCGTCCTCATGAGTGCAACAATCAAGCCCGAAGAGGTCTTCCAAGAGGCTGTTGGTGTTGGTGACATCCCGTATGAATGGGGTAAAGATGAATTGGATGCTCTTGATATTGGCTCAGACGATGAACAAGATGATTCAGAATTACATGAAGTGTCTGAAGCCGAGGATGATGTTCCAGATCGTCGTCCGTCTGTCTTCGAACAGTTCCCACTCCGATTCCCTGTCGAAAACAGGCTGTCTTTGACACTGGATCTCCCCCGATTTACAAATCGAAAACGGGGGGACCGAACAGTTCATGAACCCCAGATGACTGATGCTCGAAAGCAATATGCTGAGGTTCTCAAGCAAATCGCCTACTCACAAGGGAACGCTCTGGTTGTGATGCCAAACTACGGTGAAGCTCGGTGGGCTCGCAATTACCTTGCAGAACAAGGTGTGAACAAACAACTTCACCTTGATGAGTCTACTAGCTCTCAAGAAACAGACCGTATACTCGATAGCTTCTTCTCTGATGATGAAGCGATTCTGTTTACGAGTGCCCTTGGAACAGTGACAGAGGGTGTCGACTACGATGGGGATAAACTCCATTGTTGTGCTGTGATTGGTATTCCCCTCCTGCCGACACACCAACCACACATTCAGGCGATCAAAGCGGCCTACGATCAACGAATGTCGTTCGACTCTGGGTTTGAAACGGCTCTGACAGCACCTGCTGTCCGTAAAGCTCGTCAAGCAATTGGGCGGGTGATCCGTGGGACTACAGATGTTGGTGTTCGACTGCTCGTAGATGAACGGTACCAGTCTAATGACTTCTACGGGGTGAAAAGTTACCTCTCCGATCAAGAACAGGATGAGTTCACCGACACATCGGTTGAATTCCTCGGTAAGATACTCTCTTCCTTCTGGGATGATATCAATGAGAGGTCTGATGAACTGCGCAATGATGAATCCCGATCTGAGACCACCCAATCACAACAGGAGAGTGATGATGGTCAGGATTCTCAACCACAATCCGATGGTTCCAACACAGAGTCTTCGGATAATTCTGAAATCTCTGAAAACCCAGATCCGGCCTCAGAAACGTACTCGAAGATCTACTTCGGTGATGGGTCTTCCCTGTCTGGTTGGACCGAGATTAGGACAGACATTGCTGAAAATGAGATTATCCCACTCGTCAAATCGAACACTGTCGATGATGCCGATGAGACTGATGTAGATACGGTTAACATGACCTTCGCTAGCGAGCTATCAATCGGTGGCTGGACAGAAGTGAAGGCTGATGTAGTTCAGTCTGAGATTGAGCCAATAGCTAAATCAGATGCTGCTCGTCCTTCGACAGCTGGAACATCGAGTGATACAGATTCAGAGTCAGAATCTTACTCGAAGCTCTATTTCGGAGAAGGGGCGAATCTCTCTGGGTGGACTCCTGTTAGGACAGATATCGCAGAAAACGAGATCGTTCCACTTGTGAAAGCCAATACTATCGAGAATCCTGATAACACGGATGTGGATACGATTAAGATGACCTTCGCTAGCGAGCTATCGGTAAATGGCTGGACGGATATCAAGGCAGATACCGTTCTTGATGATATTGAACCGATAGCTGAGAAGTTTATAGAGATTTAGGGAAAATACTGGTGCTTTAGCCACCAGATAAATCCGACAATTTAAGTGACAAACTGCCGTATAGAAGGTTGTGCATGGACAATTGGCAGTTGACTCGGTGTTTGCCAGGGTCTTCGACCCAGAACAAAACGTAAGCCGACCATGCCGACAGTCACAAAACAATCAGGTAACTCGGAGCCCTCTACGGGTGCGAGTAACGGTTTCGTGGCAGAGCCACTGGCTGACTGTCCAGCAAACCTTAGACTCTCAAACTTCAGGATTGACCTGCTTGGCTAACACCAAGTGAGAGGCCCGCACCTTTAGGTGTGGGAGGATGTCACGTTGGATGAGTAAAGCTACGAGGCTTTACCGTCTCGACGCATTCTGACATCGGCTCCGTCTCTGACTTTATCACATTCGGGACAGGCTCTTGGTTTTGATATTCCGTCTGGGACAAACACTTTCACATATCTTTCCGTTACATGTGACCCACAGTTTCCACATTCTGGCATTGTTTTAGCTTGTATCTGTTCACCAGTTTAAATCTTACTTAGATGGAGTGTTGCAACATCTTATAGGGTGTATCAAAGTTGTGAGATTGGGAAAGTGTTATTCGTATTGGCGATTAGGAGATAATTGAGTGGTGAACTCGAATGCCAACTGGTAATGATCGGGATACAGATCCTGTTGATGATAATCAAGATGGTTCAGATGACGGTATAGAACCTAGTTATCCGTGGCGTAATAACACGGAGGAATCGACAACAGATACAGCTTCTTCGGAAGAAGTTGGTTCTGATACAGAATCATTTGAGCCAGATGAACATGCTGGGTTTGAACCAGAAATAAACAAACTGGACTCAGATGAAAAACATCCCAAGTCAGCTCCTACAACGGAAGGGAGTGGTGGCGATCATGACCATCAGAGGCAAGATGTAGATCAAGGTCGCCAACAAAACCCACCCCAAGAAACACATGTTGGAGGAGAACAAACGACTCACAACCCTTCCTCTCCCTCGCGTGAACATCACAAAACAACACCTGATTCAAAACCTACTACTGGTTCTGACTTAGCTGATCCAAAAAATGCCGATGCAGTGGGTTCTGGTTCTGATTTTGGTCATGAAATAGAACATGATGAGAGAGATGGGGAACCGGAAACTCTCTTCGCTAAAGTTCTCGTTTCTGTGTTTGGATTATTGAATCAGATCTGGCATTTGAAGATATTGGGTCTACAGTGGATTCTTCCGCGTATTACTGGCACAACGTCTCGTGATGAAGGACTTACAGGGAGGTTCTATCCAAATGAAATGCTCCGCCATGATGAAGAGGTTCTCCATGCTGGCAACCCTAGTCGTTGGATTCAGCCTGTCCCGTACGTGTTCGCTCTGGGGATGTTTATACTGGCGACCTTAGTGACGGTAATGGTTCCATTGGGATACGGTCAACAATTGTTGAACGCTATTACTCCGTCTTTCATGGAGCTGTCTGTCCCTAATCGATGGTGGTATGCACCGATTGTCTTCATTGGACTTGCTGTGATAGTACTACTAAAACAATCAGTGACACGATCTTCAACATGGCATGTCCTTACGAATCAGCGTATCTTGTACCGGAGAGGTGTCATTGGTGCAGATAAGAAACGTGTTGATCTGTACGATGTGAATAAAGTGAGCGATCAAATGCCTATGCACCTCAAGTTCTGTAACGTGGGCGAGATTGATGTGTATACAGCTGCTCAGGGAGATGGAGAACCAGAAGTCCGTTTCCATGGGGTGCATGATCCTAATGGTACCGTTGAACTGATTGATTCAGCTATGCGTAAGAGTAAGGAGCGTGTCCGTGGTGAACATCAAGTATCGCGATCTGATGAAATGGGGACTGAATCATCTGGTCGACATTCGGAACATCGCCAGAATGAACATAGTCAGGGGTTGGATGAGAGGCGTGATCGGCAGGGCCAACGTCGTGATCAGTTTAATGAGCCTACTAGTGGTCAAAATGGTAGGCGAGATCGACAAGGTAAACGCCGTGATTCAAGATCGTTTGACGACTCGAATCATCCATAAGAGAGAGAGAGTACCAACCCAGAATTGGTTTTTGATCAAAAAGAAGTGAACTGAGGCGTGTCTTTGCTGTATAGCCTAGTAGCTATCTGCGATTGGTTTTTGATGGGCTGCTTTGCCTAGGGATGTTATTGTAGCGATCCAATTACGAACATATGCCGGTTTAGTACCCTCCGTTGTAGTAGTGTCTGTATCTGTTACTGTAGTAGGTTCGTTATCTGCTCTGTATGAGAGCGAGATCATACTGAGAAGCAGTACAACCAGCCCGCCTACCTCTGGGTTGGCAAGAGCTGACATCACATGGGAATATGGTACAATTGGGTATAATGTTTTCCCTGAATTTTGGTTGGGCTTCTGCTATGAATGGTGACTCTTAATTATCAAGAGTCAATGAGTCGTTCTTCAACTGTGATTTCGTTTAGTTAGTATGCTACAACGAAAGGGATTCTAGGACCAGTTTGAAATTCAGTCAGACAGGATGCGCGGGGCCAACATGTAGGTGACGGCTGTACGTCCATCGTCCAACGTGTAGTGCAGCTTCACTGGGAATTCTTCGCCGACTTCCATCGTGACTTCGGCGGTCTTCGGAATGGCCTTGTTCATGTCCTTGAGGTAGTCCAACGAGAACAAGGAGTTTGCTGGACCAGCGTTGATATCCACAAGGTCATCGCTGGACAACCTAAGGTCGACATCGTCGGTGTCGCCTTCGGCCTCGATGAAGAATGCTTCATCCTGTTCGTCAACTCGCAGAGTGATGTGGTCCGAGACCATATCTGCTGCGGTGATTCCACGGTTGATCTGTCGCCCCTCGGCAACGACTTCGGCAGGGAGATCCAGATTTGGAATGTCTGGTTCCTGTCGGATGGAGTCAGGGTCGATCAGTGCCAGCGTATACGAGAGCCCGTCGATGTGAATTTCCAGCTTTCGGGTTCGCTCGTTGAGTTCCATCTGGACGAGATCGCCGCTATTTGCCATCCCGATGATGTCCTCGAATCGACCGAGGTTGATGCCGATCACGTTTTCTTCGCCACCACCTTTGTACGACTCGAAGGATTCATCACTGAGCCGTAGACCGACCATTCCAACATTAGCCGGGTCTACGGCTCGGATCGTCATCTCATCTGGCTTGAATCGGATCTTACATTCATCGACGAGAACGGAAACACTGTCAAGTGCATTTGCAATCGTACTTCCCTCAATGATTGCACTGAATGCTTCACTGGTTTCCGTTTCAGTGGTAGTTTCAGGGGTGTCGTCTGAAGGGTCATCTTCCGTATCGACTGCTTCAGTGTCTTCCTGACTGGTGTCTGGTTCTTCTGGGACGGTTTCTTCTTCGTCTCCAGCAACATCCACAGTTCCGTCTGGGTCAGCTCCCGTAGGTTCTTCCGTGTGGACTTCTTCGTTGTCTTCGGTCTGTTCTGCCTCGCTCTCAACTGCTTCTGGTACAGATTCAGTCATTTCTGGGTTGGTGTTGGTTTCGGTGTCGGTGTCAACGGTTTCTTCTGCTGCTTCACTATCGTTTGTAGATGCTTCGTCTTCCGAATTTTCCTCTGGGACCATATCTTCTTCGGCTTCAACACTTTCCTCGGTATCTGGTTCAGTGTTGGTTTCCTCAGTCTGTTCTGGTTCAGAGGTGTTTTCCTCTTCGGTTAGCTCGTCATCTTCTTGTTCATCTTCCGTGGTCTGTTCAGGCTCATTCGAAATACCTGGACCACCGGTGATGATAATACCGTCATCTTCGTCTTCAGTCTGTCCTTCGTTCGTGGGTTCTGTGGTTGTTCCAGTCATGAGTTAAATCCTCTTTCAATATTCCCCAATCAAACCGAGGAATAAAAAATACTCAACTACAACACCACACTCATCACTTAAATTGTCGGATTTATCTGGTGGCTGAAGCCACCAGTATTCGCCTTAAATCTCTATAACCTTTTGTGTGCTGCTGTACTCTGTTTTCAATGGATCACTGAGTAGACTACATCTACTACTTAAATCCATTTCACCCACATCGAATTATAAAAATATCACATCATATCACACAACTCTCTACAGTTGGTTTCCCCCCTTCACAGTGTGTTGGTCGATTCTACTGTTTTAGATTCCATTTGTGATAGCACGGATTCGCATATTTCAGGCATATCTGGAGTCATACAGCTCCAAGAACCGCTGTCATATTCATACCAATAAAACCTCTTAGGTTCCCTGTAGTTGTTTGCGAATTTGACGGTGAATCGTAGAGCTAGATCGCAGATCTGCGAGTCTGATGGCGTTATGTCTGTTATTTTGGCTCCGTTCTGTGAACGTCCAATTAAATTGTTTAGACTGAGCTTATTCCTTGTACTGTTATCTGATTGTTTGGATTCAACCATGAACGGAACTGTCTGAGTCTACATAATGATGAATGAGTATTAAATTTTGCTACGGTACAGTTCTGATTGGGTTTTGACTAATCGTATCTGTTCATCATGTCAAAGAAGAAGTCAGGTGGGTCATTATCTTCTGGTGCGTCCATTCCTGCTGCTTTCCCTATGTTTGCTCCGATGTGGTAAGCTGAAATGTAGTATACTACGAGTAGGATAGGAATTAGACGGACAATTCCAAGATCGATGGACAGCATGAGTATGGTTGGTATGATAATCGCAAATCCGATGACAGCTCTTGGGAGAGGACCTAGTTGCCATTGGTTTGCTACCCATTGGACGCCAAACCCGATTGTTGTTCCAGTGATCAAACTCACAAATAAGAGTGCCACTAGGAAAGGGATCGAGACCATGTGTGTTTGTTATAGTTCAATGTGTGTTATTATACTTTCCATCTGTCTACAAGTTGTTGTGTAGTTAGACCCCTAATTCTCAGGATAGACTTGTTTGGTCAACACCGAGTGGGAGGCCCGCATCTAAAGATGTGGGGGTGTCATACAATCCAAATTGGTTCGTTAGTTAATTTTTCTGCTGATCGATATTTGTATGTAGAATAATCATATTCATCAGCATCACCCCAGTAGCGTTCAAGGGCCACAACGTATGTGTCGAACTCAAAGGAAGTATTATCTCCCGGCGGGTCAAGCTTTGTTATCGGCCATTTTTCTTCTTCGATCAACTGTCTACATAAGACACGTCCATATCTGTGTGTCACATTAACCAAGTTAGAGATGTATGATGGTTCGAAGACGCAATTCTGTTTAGGTGATTTGGGCCACTCATCGTAATTGCTATAACTTGCAACAGCTTGTTTTTGCTCTTGTAATAGATCATACTCATCATTGCTATGTTCACTCTGCTCTTCAACTTTCGTTATTTCACCATCGCTTATCCAGATGTCATACGACACTGTATGTTCTTTTGAACCATCATCTCTCTTAGTTGAACCCCCACTTTTAGTACAATTGTTCTCTGCAACCTTATACGCCATATTGAGTGCTATGGAAGGGTCAGTTCTGAATTGGTCTCTCTGGTACTCTGCCATTGTCAATCCATCTACGGACTATAAGCTCACTTTTCTCCGGGCGTCAATGGTATTCACCGCCGATGGGTGGTGTGTAGACTATTCGAAATATGGAGACAGCATTTCCGGGCCTTCTGCTGCCATGTCGACTGAAGCTACTAGGACGATTGCAGCGGTGAAATACAACATCATAAACACGCCTATTGCTGTGAGTGGCTCGAAGGTGATGTCGAATTGTTTGGCGATCTGTTTTCTTGTTATCGGTAGCATGAATACTCCTGCGATTAACAGGATGATCCCACTTGCTATCGAGTGGATAGCAAGAATCCCGATTGCATTCATTAGGATGATGAGACTGCCAAAATATAGTCCAATACGTTTCAAGAGTTCTTTGTTCATAGCTGGGTGTCTTTCGTTCTCTTTTTGATATACTTATTTTGTTCGGAAGATGGTTTGAGGTAGTTTATTCGCCGTGTTTTTCGAAGTGGTTTTGCTTTCTTACCAAAGATTTACACCCGTTGCGTTGTAACGACTTGGTAAGATGGCTCCAACAATGCCACCAGCTCCCGATGGACTCGCATCGTATGTTATTGACGCTCTACAGCGTCAAAACAAGACTAAGTTGTTGTTGATTCAGGATTATGTTGAAGATCTAATTGAGTACCGTATCGCTGTTGAGAATCAAGATATAGATGAAGATGAATTTGAAGACAATGGTAATGTCGTAGATTATGAGGAATTAGATGATGAACCGGGGTATAAGGTCACAAAGAAACAGCAATGTGGGAAAGATTGTAAGGGGTGTCCTCATGGTCCGTATACGTATCATGTTACCCAAAACGGGGATGGGACAGAAAAATGGACTATAGTAAATAAGAAGGATTAGATTAATTAGTATATATTCTTCAGGTGGGCATGGTGAATGCCCCTATTAGTTCGAGGTAGAGTAGCGCAAACAGTACTGCATTGTAGCAGCCGTGGATTAGAGCGGGCACTAGTAGATTTTCTGTTTTAGCGTACATGTATCCAAGGAACACCGAGAGAATCAATATGGTAGTGAGGGAGATTAGAGCTTGTTCTAATCCGGCTGTGAAGTATGCAAAGATGTGTATTGCAGAGAAAAACACACTGGCAATCATGATCGATTCGTTTTTAGAGTGATCTTCGTAGAGTGATTTTTGGACGAGACCTCGGAACATGAATTCCTCAGCTGGCCCAACAAAGAGAATTGACAGAGGAATCAATACCAACACTGTGGTTGTTGAAACTCCACTACCCTCTGTTGTAGCTAATTTGTATATCTGGTGTTCAGATCCAGATACTCCTAGAATAGTGGTTACTACCGAAATGATAACCCCTATTGTGAGAAGAAAGACGACACCGAGGGCGATGAATAGTATCTGTTTTGGAGTTGGTTGGTCTATGTCAATGTAATCCATACCGCGATCTGTGTATTTGAAGTAGATCGCTCCGATGGTTAACGCTCCTAGTGGCAAGGCGATTGTGTTGATGATGATCTCGATACCACTGTTTAGGATGTTCGTCCAGAGATACAGTGGGATTACCATTAGAATCCCCCAGACTGCACTGAAAACGATTCCCCCAATTCCTAACCCACCCGCTCTTACTATTTTGTTAGCGTTCATCCGTTATCGGTATGAGTATTTAGACTTGTATTATTCTTATGGTTTTAACGATTCTATTCTTCTATTGTTAGTTATTTCCGCACTTCTCGTATTGGAAATCAGATTGTTATTGTTCTTGGATTATTTCTAATCGAAAAGGTATAAGTGGGTTACATTGTTAGTATGACTACCTATGGTAAAGCGTGAAGTTGAACCGAGTCAGGTTTGGAATGTTAGCGGGGGGATTGCTTCTGCTGCTTATGAAGTCATCTATGGAGACATGGAATATGACGAACTCGTTGAAAAGCATCCGCACACCCCGTTTGAAAACGAACAAGAAATCCAAGCGGCGTTCGTAGCTGCTGATATGTGGGGTGATGTAGATGGTGACACCCTTACTACACAGGAAGTTGCTGCGAATGATGTGTGGACTGGTGCCGATAAGAGTAACAGTTCAGATGTGTCTGTCCGTAATCTGCGATACTTGATTAAGGATATAATGCAGTCTGATGATTATACACCAGTCGGGGTGTTCGATGACAACTCTGATGGTAGTTCTGAAGAGTCTGATGGAGTAGACGGCTCTGATGACACTCTTGACCAGTCTGATGAACAGGATAGTAGCGACGGTAGTTCTGAAGAGACGGATGAAGTAGACGGCTCTGATGACGCTCTTGACGAGCCTGATGAACAGGATACTAACGATGGTAGTTCTGAAGAGTCTGATGAAGTAGACGGCTCCGATAGATCGGGTGATCCATCTCTGCCAAAGCAAATTGCTGAACACCTTGCTCGACTCTTCATTGATCGGGATTCCAATTCATATTCGGATGTTACCAATGAATTCCCTCAAGTCGACTTCCCTCTCCGACAAGTCGCAATGATGGAAGTTGTGAATTCGTCTGGTTCAACTCGTGATGAACGGGTAGACGATATCGTTGCATGGGTTGAAACTTGGTTTGATGATCCAAGTGCTGTTGAAGAGATGAATGATAATCGACCATACCCGATGGGTGCTGTTTAGCTGAATGCAGGCGGTAAGCCCCCTTCCTCAAGGAGCAACGCAGGCCGAAGACCGAGTAGCGCAGTAGGGAGGGGATACACCGCCGTCATCGTTTGTATACACTGTTCTGTTGACACCCACAACCACGCGAATCGGCACAGTTATGTTTCAGCAATATATAAACATGGGTGATGGATAGACACGAAATCGAGGGCCACGAAGTCATCGAGGGAGAAGTGAAACCGACCGGCAACGGCGCACACGTCCTCGTTCCCAAAGACTGGCGTG
>Ga0306904_100458_pt1 | contig 13642 bp, 18 predicted proteins | sample AntDeeMetagen472_FD_190446 | JGI IMG/M metagenome (GOLD analysis project Ga0306904, IMG submission 190446) | Saline lake microbial communities from Deep Lake, Antarctica - Metagenome TFF #472 (v2) (version 2) | ecosystem: Environmental > Aquatic > Non-marine Saline and Alkaline > Saline | place...
TCCTCGAGAATAATGACGGGTGTCGCATCGACGTCTTCAATCAGCAGGTGATTGGCAAACTGATTCTGTCTCCAGGCATTCGTGAGCGGAGCGAACGGTATCTCGACCCGGAGAATCTCGTGGTCGAACTCGTGAGTCCAGAAGATATCTTCCTGTTCAAAGCGGTCGCCGGTCGGGTGGACGATATCGAGGATATGTTTTCGTTGATGCAGACCGGCCTCGAGTTCGACGTCGTCCAAGCGGAACTCGACACGCAGGTCGAACTCTTGGAGCAAGAGTTGTTCGTGACGTACGTCAACGAAGCGTTGACCGATCTCACCGAGCAACACAACGTGACGACACCGTTGCACGACCCCGTTGCGGAGATCACCGAGCGCGTCTACGAGGAACTGGAGGTGTTGCACGCGCTCGACGAACCGAAATCGGTGACTGACCTACAACAGGAACTCGACTGGCCCGCAGCGGACGTACAGGAGATTGTGAGGCGACTGGAAGAGAAAGACGCCGTCGCGGTAACTGATGGGCGCGTAGAACGTCGCTCAACGACGATCTGACCGCGAGGGGGTAGAACGTGAGGGCTGTGAAAATCTGCTGAAACCCTCAGATTATGATTGGAAGTGCGTGATACATACAGGACGCGAACTGACCGCCAGATGTTTTGTCACACCCACGTGATGATTGCGATGCCCTGCTGAAGACAGAGTGTTTCAGCTGTCCTGTGGGGAATTTGCAGCGCTAAGATTTTATACTCTCGAACCGTATTGTGCATTGGTAACAAACCAGTCGGCTGAGACGCCATGGGGTAGCGATTTATATTGTGGTTCGGGCTTCTCGTGGCTGAAATCGTACTACGGTATGAATAGTGCGAAGAACTGTCGAGAGATAGAAATATGACGAAAATAGTAACCAAAAGCTTCACCGAAACGCTGTTAAAGATAGTTGTCATCCTCGTTGGCCTGTATCTCTTCACTGAACTGATAGAAGGGCTCATCGGATATGACGGGATCACGATGCTGCAAGCCGCCGTAGTCGACGCACTGCTCGCCGGAACGGTCCCCGGCTTCCTGCTTGTCGGGGGGATCGGCGTGCTCGCCGGGGCGATGGGTGTCCTCGCTGTACTCTGGGTCCTCGGTCGGATCTAACGTGGGGGCACCTTCCTGTTCTATGCCACGTACTTCCGGTGCTTCGAGGTCGCGGCTCTTGTTCAACCGTCGAACGTTTCTGAAGCTAGCCGGTGGCGGAGCGGCTTTTTCATGGCTGGGCGCCAGCAAACGCGTCAGTGCACAGACCGAACACTGGACCCTCGTCGCCCTGCCCGACACACAGAAGTATGTGGCGAGGTCTAGCCTGCTTTCGTACGCGCAGGACCAGACGAACTGGATCGTCGACAATCTCCAGTCGGAAAACATCGCGTTCGTGGCCCATGAGGGTGACCTCGTCGACGACGGGGCCAGCCGAACCGAGTGGAACCGCATCGACGGCGTCATGGATACCCTCGATGGAGATCTTGAGTTGAACCCTGACGGACTCGTCCCGTACGCCACTCCTCCGGGTGATCACGACTGGGCGGTGGAAGAAGACCGTCGTTCGTCGACCGAGAACTACCGCCGGTTCTTCGGCCGGTCCCGATACGTCGGCCGGAACTGGTTCGGGGGGTCTGCACCGAACGACCTCAGCCAGTATCAACTCTTCTCCACAGGTGGGTTCGATTTCCTTCACATCGGTTTAGAGTGGGAGGCACCCGGGGACGCCTCCGACGAGAATACGCCACTCGGGTGGGCCCAGAACATCATGGACCAGTATCCCGAGCGGCCGACGATTATTACGACCCACGCCTACCTATGGGACGGTTTCCCGAAGGGTAGGACATTCTTCGTCGAAGAAGAAAACAATAACGGCAGTTCCGGGGAGAAGATCTGGCGGGAAATCGTCGAACCGAACCCCCAGGTGTTCATGGTTCTCAACGGGCACTTCCACGTAAGAATTGGTTCAAACGATGGTGAGAACCACCAGGTATCGACGAATGCGGCCGGTCTTCCCGTCTTCGAGATGCTTGCTGACTATCAAGACTACCCGAACGGGGGGAACGGCTGGATGCGTCTCGTTCAGTTCATCCAGGGCGGTGGAAGCGACGGGCAGGACCGCATCCAGGTGAGGACCTACTCGCCGTCGCTCGACCAGTTCGCGACGGACAGCAGTAGCCAGTTCAGTTTCGATCTCGATTTCACGGCCCGGTTTACACCATTGTAGACGGTCCCAGCAGCATCGGTTACCTCTCGACGATCGTGCTGACGTCGAGCGAACGCCACCTCGACTGGACAGACGACGCCGCCAACGAGCCTTAGTTCGAAATCGAGTACCCGACTCGCGCGTTGTATTCAGCACGAGCGCAGAAACCTCACTGAACCCTGTCAGAAGTCGCGTGTAACATACAGAGGATGAGGGCGAAGTAGAAAGGGGTCCGGTCAGACGGCTTATGGGCTACGCGTAGGCAGTGGAAAACTTACTGAAACCATATTGGAAAGCTATACAGCACTTCAGCGCGAATAGTCGCAGTATTGGGGTAAGACGTGTTTAAAGAGAATAATGAGTATCAGCAGGAAGCACTGTTTTCGCCTGTAAAAGACCTACAATCCGGACTAAAGACGAAGTTACAGAATCACTGGTCTACTCATTTCTACGAACATGTCTTCACCCAGATTGATGAGAAGAAGTTCGGCCGGCTATACCATGACGGGTATAGCCGGCCGAACAAACCGGTCAACGAGTTGGTTTCCCTGGAAATCATCAAGCACCTGCTTGGGCTGTCTGATGAGCAGCTCGAACACGCCTATCTGTTCGATTTTCGCGTCAGGAACGCGCTAGGGAAGGAAACGCTCGGTGACAACATCTGTGCAAAAACGTTCACCAATTTCCGCCGACGCTTACTGGAACACGAAGAAGAGACTGGTCAAGACCTGTTGCACGAGGTTTTCCAGGATCACCGAAGCTACCTCCAAGACGAATTTGAGATCGATGCCAGTACCCAGCGAATGGATTCGACGTTTATCGAGGCTAACATCAAGCAACTCTCTCGAATCGATCTCATCGCCAAAGTCGTTCACAACTTCCTGGACGATCTCCCCAACGAGATCGTCCAGGAACTCCCTGCCGGACTAGACGAATTCGCCGATACGGAGAACCTGGAGCTATCCTATGAACTAGAGCCAGGTGAGGTCGACTCGACCATGGAAACACTCATCGAGCATGCTGCCTGGTTGATCGACAGGTTCGAAGATGAGCAAAACTACGCTGAACTGGAGAGTTTTGCTCATCTTCAGCAAATCCTCGACGAACAGTGCTACCGCATTCCTGAACTTGAAGACGATGACCGTGATCACGATGAAGACGACGATGACGACCATCCCGGTGACGGCGAGTCACCGGGATGGGAACCACTCAGGACATTCACATCCAGCGAGGGAGAAACAGGCCACGAGCAGGCCAGTGATGAGCCAGTCCAGCCCGATGAGGACGACCATGAGCAAGATCGCGTCGGGCTGAAAGAGCCCGACGAGATCAGTAGCGGGTCGATGCAAAATCCCCACGACGTGGACGCGACTCACCGCCGGAAGGGCGGTGAGTCTTTCTGCGGCTACAAAGCGAACGTCGCCGAGACCTGTGACGGAGAGAACCCGTTTCGACTGATCACGACGATTCGCGTTGACACGAACAACACAGACGATGGTGATCTGTTAGCCGAAGACGTACCAGAATTGTCGGAGGAGACCGGGTTAACCGATCTCCTCGTTGACGGTGGCTACACTCACAAAGAAGTAGAGGCGTGCTGCGGTGATCATGGGATCACGCAGCACTTCACGGGACTAACCGGGCAGCGGCCTCCTGCAGAGAAGTTGTCGCTAGCGGATGCAGAGTGGGACAACCACCGAATGGTTGCGTGTCCTGCCGGACACGAACCATTCGAGCAGCGGTACATGCCCGAGAGTGGTCGCATCTCAGGGCGAATGGGGAAAGAGTTCTGTGAAGACTGTCCACACAGGGAGAATTGCTTCGTCCGGGAGAAACAGCAGTTCTACAGTTACGGCTTCTACGAGCGGAAATTAGCACTTGCTCACCGACGCAAGCGGTTGGATAATCCAGCAGAGAAGGAGTTTCTGAACTTACGCGCTGGGGCTGAGTCGTTGGTCAATGAGGTGTATTACCAGGATGGGGAGAAAGCACGGTTCACGGGGACGATTAAGGTGAAGAACGCGTCGATAGCGAAAGCTATCGGGACGAATCTCAAGCGAGCCTCACGATTCTTGGAATCGGAGGCGAAGCGGGAGCACTCAGCGGGATAGCCGGAGGAGAAGGGAATTTTCTCGGCTCGGAAGTTGGATTCATCGAGTTGGTGAGCGATTCAGCAAATCAGTCGTCGTGATCACTCGGGGTGTTCCCGGCGGAACACCCCTTTCTCCTGTGCCCTCAGAGGATAGGTTCAGCACACACTCATGGAACGTCATTCGTTCAACTCTCGGAAGTTCCGTACGGCTGAGTTTTCGACGGAGGCTGCCGATGTGGTACTATCGGGTGGCGATGAGAACACCGACCGACTCAGTGATGATCTCGATATCGGTGATCGTGAAGCCTGCATCCACGAGGAGATTGGCGACGGTTCCCATCGGTGGCAACGTCTCGTAATCGCTTGGGGACTGCACCGGCGCGAAGCGCATCTTGTCGGCGATCACTATGCACCGCGAATTCAGCGACGCGAGACCCCCGATGGCGGCGCGTAATTCGTCCTTGCCCCCTTCGTCGTAGGCCATGTAGAGGGCATAGCTGGCGACGACGACGTCCACTGGTTCGTCAACGTTCGGTTCACGGAACGACCCGTGACCGAACGAGACGTTCTCTATGCCACGCTTCCCGGCCTTCTCACGGGCGTACCGGAGCCACTCGTCGTAGATATCCCGCCCTAACACGTGGTCACATCTCGACGCAAGTTCGAGAGCGACGATACCTGTGCCCGTACCGATATCGACTACGGTATCGTCGCGCTCAATCGGGGCGTGTGTAAGAAGATAGGACAGACACCGCTGGTACACCTCGTCTGCCTGGCTGTCCGCATCGTAGTCCATCGAGGTGTACCCGTGAGAATCGCGTTCTGTGTCGGTCATCGGTAGGGCGAGTAGGCGGTGCTGATGGATAAGGGTCTCAAGAATCGTCGTTGACACGTACGACCGACTACTCGTCTTCGAGTGCTGCATAGATCTCCGCGTGGCGCCGTCCGTCGAGCTTCCCCATCTCGAGGGCGATCTCGCGGCGTTCGGCATCGCTCTCTGCCGCCTGATATCGCTCGTACAGCCGACGGACTTCTTCTTCGACAGTCGCCGAGTCGTCGTTGTCGGACGTCACTTGTGTATCGCCTCCGGTGACAGTGGTATCGGGGTTTTCCCACTATGCATCCTCAAGCAACGAGCGAGCTCGCTGCACGTAACTGTTCGCGCCCCAGCTACGGGCGTTGCTAATCTCATCAAGGAACAGCCGCGCATCGGCAGCTGTTAGGTGTTCAGTTCGAACGAGAACCGAGAGCAGCGTCGGTGTCGTGACGAGCCGGGTATCAGCGAGTGAGGCGTGGATCAAGCCAAGTTGGTTGAACTCGTCACAGAGGAAGAGCGCAGCATCGAGATCGTTCGCGAGCGTGACCGCCGCGTTCTCACCGTCATCGAGCGGAAACTCGGCATCAAGGTCGACTGACTGTGTCGTGAATGACTCCGCTTGGTCGAGTACGGCGGACGCGGCGTGTCCATGGACATCATCGTAGGAGGCGATCTCTTGGAGTTCATCGATGACCGCCGTTGGGACGACGACCTCGTACCGGGAGAGACAGAGTGCGAGTGGATCGGGGTCGTCGTCAGTAACGATCCCGAGACTCACGAGGGCGGAGGCGTCTGCGATAAGCCGCGACATCTATGCGTCGGCGACCTCGTCGATGAAGTCCTCGTCTAACTGCTGTTTCAACACTCGGAGGTTTGCCGCCTCCTCGGCGCCGACGAGCGCTTTGAGCTGCTCGAAGCTGATCTCATCGTCGTAATAGGCGGCGGCGATCTCTTGGGTGAGTGCGTCGTCGTGAGCGGCGTCTTGGAGGTACTCCCGAAGCGCGGTCACGAGGACGTCTGTTCGGTCTTCCCCGAGGACTGCGGCCAGTGCGTCGGCCCGGTCGATGAGCCGATTGGGGGCTCGAAACTGCACGCGCTTCTTATCGGTGCTCATTATGTGTACATTGTGAGCCAACGCACTTAGCCGTTTTCGTGTGTACGATGTGAGCGTCACTCGGCCGAGCGTCACTCGACCACGAGATGCTCCTCGAGGTCACGCGTCCAGTAGGTGGCGGGCCCACCGGGACTACAGCGAGCACAGTTGCAACGGGCCTTCGAGGTGCCCCAGTTCCACGCGGAACCGCGTCAGCGCTGCAAGTGCGTCGACGACGAGTCCACACCCGTCGCAGGCGTAGTGATCGCGCTCGTCGGGATCCGGCCCCGACTGGATCGCACAGTCGACGCAGATGGGGTGAGTAACCCGATCATCCTGACCCCACGTATGCGCCTCGCCAGCCTCGGCGCTGGGCGGAGTGTCGCAGAATGCACACCCCGTGAGCGTCTGCTGCATTACTCGGCCTCCTCGTCGGAGTCGTGGGCAGCCTTCCAGCCACGATGGTAGACGAGGGTGTCATAGAAATATTCGCACACCCAGATCAAGAATCGCTCAAGACAGGGTACGTAGGTCGCAGGGAGATTCAGTTCACTTGGCTCTGTTGAAATCCTCAGAGAGTTACAGGTTCGACCGGTAGTGTAGCGGAATGCAGACCCTCCCGAAGTCCCGGTTGCTCCAGTTCGTTGAACAAGCGATGCACTTGGATCGACGAGCTGTCGCTCGCTACTCTTCAAAATTCTCGAAACAGCGATACACACTTCACCAGCACATCGTCTTGCTCTGTCTTAAGGTACGAAAGAGTACGACATACCGGACGCTGCTCGACGAACTCATCGAGATGCCTCGGATTCGGAGAGCAATCGGACTTGAGGAACTTCCATCGCCTTCGACGCTGTGTAAGGCGTTCAACCGACTCGATATGGCTGTTTGGCGTGTCCTGCTCAACCTCTCCGTCACGCTTCTCCCGACCAACGGTGTCGTCGGAATCGACGCCTCCGGCTTTGACCGCAGTCACGCCTCAAAACACTACACCAAACGAACGAAGTTGACGATTCAGCAGTTGAAAGTCATGCCCCTCGTCGATACGAGGTCGAACGCAATTATCGACTTACATGTGACAACGACTCGAAAATACGACTCGCAAATTGCGCCGTCGCTCATCAAGCGGAATACCAGTGATGTAGCGATTCTCCTCGGTGACAAGGGAAGGGATACGACGACCAGAAGATCCGGGCGTTAGCCCGTGGGACTGGTGTTCGCCCGTTCATCAAGCACCGCGAGTTCTCGTCGCTCCAGACGGCGTGGAACGCTCGGCTGGACGCTGACCTCTACGGTCAGCGCAGCCAGAACGAGACGGTAAACTCCCGTCTCAAACGCAAGTATGGCGCATTCGTCCGCTCACGTCACTGGTGGAAACAGTTCCGTGAACTCGCTGTTGTCTGTCTCACCCACAATATCGACAAGTCACTCTGAACGTCAGATACAGGTAGTAGGCACTGTCTAGTTCTGCACCTCCTCAATCGGCGTCTTTCCATCGAGAGCTTGGTGCGGTCTCTGGCGGTTATAGTAGTGCATAAATTGTTCAAACCACTCGCGGACGCTCGATCGACTGCCCACCCACGAGTTATGGAAGCGGTCGATCCGCATTTTGAGGGTATGAAACCACTTTTCGATCAGGTTTCGCTCGGTATAGTTGACCTGACCGCTCAGCCCTAACCGAAAGAGGGCAGTCCGATAGTCGAATTGATCGACGAGAAACGTAGCCTCCGAAAGATCGTGTTTCTCCTTGAATCCATGCAGAAACGCAGCCGCTGGATCGGTGCCGTGCCGATCAAATAGTGCGACGTCGAGAATCAACTTTGTCTCGATGTCTATTGCAGTGTACAACCAAGACCACTCGCCATTGACTTTGACAGCGGTCTCGTCAACCGCGACCCTTGACGGCTTCGCCGTCGGCGGGTCGCAACCACTGTCAGCCAGCCGATGTACCCAATTCCAGACCGCTCCATGAGAGCGTTTAACGCCTAAACCGGCTAAAATCGTTGTTGTCTCCCTAAGAGAGCAACCAGTTTCGTGGAGGCGGACGGCGAACGCCCTGACGGGCGTCGCCGTCCGCTCGTTCTCCCAATATTCTTCTAAATCCGCCGCATAGCTCTCGTTGAGCAGGTCTGCGAGCATCTTTGGACAAGAAACTCAACGACCTGCTCACTTCTCAAACTGACTCAACTAGACAGTGCCAGGTAGTACAGCGTGCAAGGCATCCAGATGTGAGAGCGATCGAGGCCCAAATACGGGTTTGAGCCTTCCTCACGACTTTAAGAACTGGAAACCTTCTTCCCCACGTGAACCGACGGACGTACCTTGCATCGGTATGTGCTGCTGGCGTCGCCGCAACAGCAGGATGTAGTGCAGTTTCGGGTAGCAAAACACTCTCTGAACCGACTGTGAATACGGAATCAAGCGGAAGGAAAGCTCTCATTTTTACAGAGAACGACGAGGAAGTAGGTCACTTGGGTGTCGATGGAACCGTGACATCCGAACGTATCGATCTTTCGACTGAGATATGGCACCAGGATGCGACGAACGTAAAATCCATCAAACTGAGAGTGTGGATGCCCGAAACAGCAACCGAATCCCCCGCAGAGGTCGCCGTTGTCTCGCCAGTGGAAGGGGATAGCTCTCCACCACCATCGGTAGCACTCTATACGCCTGATCAGGCGCTCGGAACGATCATCGAGATTACCGATTTAGACGACCTCGCAGATGAAACGATCAGCACGCTCAATCTCATCGCAATTCCGGGGTCGGAAACGGCTACACGTCTCAATATCCACACAACTATTAAACTCTCGGGTGGCGGCACCCTCAGTAGTGATTACACGCTGGATGGCGAACTCCAGTTGGCGTATCCACAACTCACCGACAAGTGACGGAACGGCCTTACACTGATCGAGAATCGGTCACCACTACTCGGTTTGCAGTCCTACCTAACGTCTGATTCAGCGGGAAAGATATCGCAACAATAGGATTTCAACAGAGCCGTTCACTTCTATCGAAATCATCTCGCCAATTCCGGAGTGAGCATTTCAATACATGGCATGTATTTACCGGGGAACACTATCAACATGCAGTTACCTTCACCCTATCTCGTGAAAATTGCTAATGCAACCCCTGCAGTATTGCACGTTATGACGAAAAATCACGTTTCGCGCCGAACCGCACTGAAGGTGACCGCTGGCGTCGTCGGGGGACTCGCTTTGGACAGTGGGATGGCATCTCCAGTCGCTGCGCAACAATCGCTGTACTACCGGTACGACGAGATGGAGGCGCAGTTAGTCAATGTCGACACCGAGCCGCCGGAGTTTCGCCGGGTTCGGACGTCGCTGTTCCTTCCGGAATCGCGCCTCGGAGACTGTACTACCGACGACCCCCGTTCCATCGATGTGCTCGACTTCCAGGCAAGTATCCACCCAGACGATAATGACCACGACGGTGATTTGTCCGATGACGACGACGGGTGTCCCGACTACGGGTCGGTCACCCTGCTCTGTCACGGACCGACAGAGTCGGACGCTATCGCGCTGACAGGGTTGGTGTCAGATATCTTCGCACCGCACGCCGAGGAGGGCTACGACTACGTGATCAGACTCAATCCCACCGACGATACGAACGTCAGCAACCCTGAGACCGTACCGAATCCATGTCCAGCACACGACGAGACCGACGGCGACGACACTGGCGGGCAAGACGACGGTCAGGGAGATGACGACGATAGCGATGAGAACTCAGGAAGGGGCGGTGATGATGGCCAGCACAATGACGACGGAACCCACAATAACGGCGGTAATCACGACGCGTAAAAAGCGATTGATTCGCAGTCCTACCAAACGGCTGTTTCAGAGAGAAGGATGTCGAACTAATAGGATTTCAACAGAGCCAACGCTCTCTAAACTACGTGCATTTGGTACACGCCATTCTAACGCAGTGTCGATGTCTGTAGTAAGGTGCCGTCGCGACTCTCAGCGGCAAACTCGAGATGGCTTTTGCGACGCGATCAAATGATTGTTGCATGTGCCTCATGCTATGTTAGGGAAAGGCCTAACGCTTATTGTGTTAGTTCTCATACTAACAAACAGGGATGGGTGATGACGTCACAGTTGTTCGTGATGAGATTGAAGCCTATGCGGACGGTACTGTCGCCCGTGTCCGCGTACTTGCGGTGCCCGAGTCCGAGAAGTTTCCAGACGGCATCAAGTACGCCTTCCACTACGGCGTCGCTGGCGCTGATGATCCAATCATCCGATTCGATAACCACCACGGAATTCACGAACTTCACCTTGGCTCGGAGGTCTACGAGACCGACTATCCGGGACTGCAGACGCTGTATCGTGCTTGGCGTTCGGCACTTCCGTTCGCCAAACGAACCGACTGGTAATACACCGATCCCACACCCATGACCCAAACACTTCACGTCCGTATCAACTCGTCGTCCGACCGTAGCGATCTCGAAGACACGCTTGCTGCTCTCGATGCTGGCGAGAGTGTCGACCCCAAGCCGTCGACGCTCTCCGTGGAGGACCTCGAGACGTTCGGTCGAATCTTTCGGCCGACGAATCTCAAACTCCTCGAGGCGATCGCTGATCATGAGCCAGACAGTATTCGTGAACTCGCGCGAATCGTCGGCCGTCATCCGCCAGAAGTCACTGAGAACGTGACCGAACTTGCCAACTACGGACTCGTCGAACTCGAACAAAACGGTCGCGCAAAGCGTCCGGTTGTGTGGTACGATGAGATCAATATCGACCTTCCCATCGGCCAGCACTCCCCCGATGTTGCACCAGCGTGATATCGTCCTCGGTTTTCGTTAAATCCCTCATAGAGGCGCTTGCGAAGCCTTATATCTTCGTCCGCGACCGCAGAAAGTACACTCCGAAGCTCTTCGGCGAACGCCACTGCAAGGAAAGCATCTAGCGGTTGATCACCGCCGACGGCTTGCGTTCAACACTGCATGTAAGGGATATCTCGAGTTCGTTTTCAGCCACGCACGTCGTCAATCGAATCGGAGACATCCTTCATCTTGACGTCGGCGTAGGCCTCGTGGGTAGTCTCGATTGAGTTGTGTCGTAACGCTTCCTGAGCCTTTTCGGACATCCCGCCGGTATAGAGGTCTCGTCCGAGTGCCCGCCGAGCGCCGTGCAAGGTGAGATAGTCGTACTCGCCGTCCGGTTCGATTCCGGCTTCGTCGGTGAACCGTTTCAACAGCCGGCGAACACCCTCTTTCGAGATTGACGGCGGCGGAACCTCGTGCTCGCGGTGCAGACGATCGAGGACCTCGGTCTTCCCGGCGTCACCCCTATCATCGAGCGCCCGAGAGACTGCCTTCTCGCCGAGTGCATCCTCGAGCGTGCGCTTTTTCGAGCCGTAGTGACCGGTCGGGAAGACGGGCCACGCTTCGGTCGTCGGCTCTTGCACCCGGTACCATCGCTTGAGGACGTCGTGGACACTCGCAGGAAACGGAGCCCGTTCGTACTCACGTGATTTGCCGTAGACTTCGATCAGCCGTTCGTCGAAATCGATGTCCTTCCACTGGAGGCCGTTGCGCTTGTCGTCTTTTGGATCGGCGAACAACTCAGCACCACGCGCCCCCGTGCCATCGAGCATGACGACGATTGCCCGGTCACGGAAGGCCGCCTCTACATCGGTCCGGATGGTTCCCTCGAGAGCCATGTCCACGCGCTTGGTGGCGTACTCGAGTAACGCCTCGCGGTCCTCGGCGCTCCAGTACTGGCGCTTGCGTTTCCCGTCGTCCTCTGGCAGCGGGTCCATCGCGGTGTTCGTATTTGCCGGGTTCGACTCGAGGTGTTGTTCTCGCACCGACCAGGAGAGAAAAGCTCGGACGTAGGCGAAGTAGTTGTGAGCGGTTGAAGCCGCCAGGTTCTCGTCGATCACGACGCGGTCGTAGAGATGCTCGCTGTAACTGCGGACATCGTGGGGTGTGAGCTCGTCGACGAACTCAAGATCACGCTCGTCTCGACAGTGGTCGGCGAACTCACGCAATGGTGAGCGCATGGTCGTCTTCGAACCGTCGGCGTTGATCTTATAGCGCAGGTAGCTCTCGATGGCTTCGTGGACGGTCGTTCCTCCGGAGGAAGCCCCTCGTTCAGAGACCTTACGGTGGATTGCTCCCCGCATTGAGGGGCGCGTACGAGTCAGTGCGATAGGCAACACGCCAGAGTTTGAGGACAGCACGAGTGACTAATTCTTCAGGAGACTGTTTAATGCAGGAGTCTTCAACATCGTCAGGATTAGAGCTAGCATCAGGCGGTGGATGGTAGTGTTCGAGATCAGAGACCGAAATGTAGTCGCCATCGTGAGGATGCTTCCCCCAACGGAAGTTCACATCCTTTGAGTCAGTGTAGTGGAACTTATAATCGGCCTGTGTTGTCCACTGAACGTCGATTCGAGCACTCGTGGCACCACAAAGACCATTATCGAGAGAGACTTCGAGGACAGACGGGTTGAGAAAATCATCAAGCTGTGGTGTCGCGAGCGGCTCTGCCTCGTCGACGAGATCTCGAATCGTGATGAGAGCTGGTCGATCGATCGGCCCACGGAGCGAATGATCCTCTGTTGTCGCAGGTGTCTCTCCCATCGTTACGCAGGAACGCTGCCATCAGTCAAGTGACGGTCTCCATCAACGAATCGCTGAGCATTCGCGATCGAGAGGGCGGCGTTCGCGAATGCGAGGTTACGGCGGAGCGTCTGCCATTCTTGGATTGTCTCGGCGTCGATGTCTCGTTGCGCAGAGGCAGATTCAGAGAGTGCTTGATTTGTCTGCTCAACGGCTAACTCTTCGGGCGAGTCGACACTGTACTCGGACTGGTAGCTGCTAAGCTGGTCACGCATTTCGGTGATACGCGTGGTGAGTTCGTCAGTTGAGACCTGCTCAAGAATGTCAGCAGCCTGTTCAACGACGAGTGATTCTGGCGAGCGACGATATGTCGTTCCACCATGTTCACCAGTCGCAGTGACGACGAACCCCTCGTTCGCGAGCGCATTCAAGTGCTTACGTGCTGTCTTCGGCGATGTCCGTGCGTCGTCAGCGATAGCGTCGACAGAAACAGACTCGTACGTATGCGCGATAACGTGGCGAACACGCTCGTAGGGAGTCGTCTCAGACACCCACTCCTCACTGACCGCTTCGTTGATATCCTCGAACTCGTCCGGTAAGGTTCGATCGCTCATATCAGTACTGACGTGGTGGAGTAATATAGTCCTTTGGCAAGACACTATTCTACAGTAGGCTGCTCAATCGTGAAAGAGTAATGAACTAAGAACCGGATTATAGACAGTCGTTTGAGTCGCGCAAAACACCTCACTTCGCCTGAAATCGTGCATTTTAGCCCCGCTAACGACCCTATAGTCTCATCACCCGGCGGACAGAATTCCT
>Ga0306904_100477_pt1 | contig 13366 bp, 10 predicted proteins | sample AntDeeMetagen472_FD_190446 | JGI IMG/M metagenome (GOLD analysis project Ga0306904, IMG submission 190446) | Saline lake microbial communities from Deep Lake, Antarctica - Metagenome TFF #472 (v2) (version 2) | ecosystem: Environmental > Aquatic > Non-marine Saline and Alkaline > Saline | place...
GAATGCGAGTTGTTCGCAACGACAACTACTACGGGACCGTTGCGAGCGTCGAATCGGTTCACTGGTCGATCAACGAGGATCCCGAGTCGAAATTCACCTACGCGATGGAGAAGAACGCGGACTTCTTCGAGATTCCGACCTCGCAGTACGATCCCGACCTCATCGACGCCGAGACCGACGACCGCGGCCGGGAATCGGGTACGTACGGGGAGTTCGAGAACGGCGAGACGACGAACTATCTCGCGATTCCCGAACTCTCGACGTTTTACTTCGCGTTCAACGTCACCAACGTTCCACGACCAGTCCGTCAGGCGGTCGCGTACGTCACGAACCACGAGGAAATGATCAACGACATCCTCCTGAACCGCGGCTTCGAGGCGTTCAGTTTCACGCCGCGGTCGATGTGGCCCACGGGGCAAGACGGCTACGAGGACTGGGTCGACGAGTGGCCGTACGGCGTCAACGAAACCGATCGGGAGAGCGCAGCAGACGTCCTCGAGGAGGCGGGCTTCACCGAGGACGATCCGTTCGAGATGAAGGCAGAGACCTACGAGTCCTCCCCCGCTTTCGGGGACATGGCCGAACTGATCCGCAAGAAGCTCTCCGGTATCGGCGTCGAAGTGGACACTCAGGTGACGAATTTCTCGACGCTCCAGCAAAACGGTGAGGACGGCAGCCTCGAGATGTACTCTCTCGGCTGGGGGTGGAGCTGGCCGGACGTCGCCTACGGCCACTTCGGCTTCGAGCCGAAGAACACCGACACTTCCAAGATGCCGAACGAAGCGAACGGCTACTACCTCGACTGGCAAGCGAACCTGGAAGACGAGGCCTGAGAGGCACACTGCCGTTACGGCCAGCCCCGCCCTCTAACGAGTGAAATCGGAATATTCAGCGACATATGAAAACGCCAGATTGTTAGACGACTATGGTGGATTGGTTACAAAACGCTCTCCGAAGGATACGTGACGTATCATGAGTCGGTGGAGATACTTCTTCAAACGACTCCTGCTTTCGGTTCCGGTCCTCTTCTCCGTAATGACGTTTATCTTCGTTCTGTTACGGATGGGACCGGTCGATCCCGTCGCCGCGAGGCTCGGTCCCGAAGCGTCGGGAGCCGAAGCCGAGCGAATGCGCGAGCGACTCGGACTCAACGACCCGCTCTGGGAGCAGTACCTGGACTTCGTCTGGGACTTCCTGACCTTCGACCTGGGGCAGTCCTGGGTCGTCTTCGGCGACATGGACGTCGTCGAGATCATCTCCTTTGCGGGTCCGCCGACGCTCTGGCTCGGCTTCTGGGCGATCCTGCTTCCGTTGTTTGTCGGAATCCCGCTCGGGTTCTACGCCGGCCTGCATCCCAACAGCGGTGGCGACTACATCGCCTCCGTGAGCGGCATCCTCTGGCAAGCGATGCCGAACTTCTGGCTGAGTATCATCTTCCTCGCCATCCTCCGCAAGACCAAAGAAGGCGGCTGGTTCGGGTTCGACTGGTATACGTTCGGCCCGGATATCAGGAGCATTACGGGGACGCCCGATCTGGCGTTCTTCACGGCCAACGGTATCGATTGGGGCGCACTCGCCGGTGACATCAAGCTCATCCTCCCGCCGGCGCTAGTCCTCGGATCGGCCTCGATGGCCGCGGAGCTCCGTATCGGGCGGACGGCCGTCCTCGAGACGATCAACTCGAACTACGTCGAAACGGCCAAAGCGAAGGGACTGCCCAACCGCATCATCGTCTGGAAACACGTCTTTAGAAACGCGCTGATCCCGCTGGTTCCGGTCATCACGAACGAGGCGTTCCTGCTGATCGGCGGCTCGGTCATCGTCGAGTATATCTTCAACATCAACGGGCTCGGTCGGATTTTCTTCCAGGCGACGGTACAGGGAGATCTACCGCTCGCAGGCGCGCTGTTATTCATCTTTACACTAATAATCATCTTGCTAAACATTCTACAGGACCTCCTGTACACGATAATCGATCCGCGAGTGGGGTACGAACGATGAGTTTGAACGAGTCATTCGAAACGGACGATCCGGCAGACGAAGAGACATCGCTCCGCGAACGTGTCGCCGCGAACCCCCGTCCTGCACGGGGCTGGCTGATCGGTACCGCCCTGCTGATCGCACTCGAGTTCGGCCGGTATATGGGCTGGGTCAGCGGTCTCGTTGGAGCGGTCAAGTACGTCATCGACTTGGTGGCGCTGATCCCGAGCTGGATCGGGGACTCGGTCGGCGAAGCGACCGTTCCACTGATCGGCTACCTCGCGACCGACGCCGTCTCACTGACCATCCTGTTCGGCGTCTCCGTTCTCCTCACGAGGGCCGCTCCGTGGACCGCCGCGGACCGGTTCGATTTCGGCGTGAGTCGCCGTCTCGTGCGCTTCCTCGAGCGAGTCGTTCTGGCCGTCGTCCTCGCCGGACTCGCGGTTTTGCTGGCGTTCACGCCGGTCGGCGGACTCGTCAACGGTGCGATCGACGGCGTCTTCAACACGCTCTCGTCGATCCCGACGCTCACCAGTCACGAGGTTATTTCGAACCAGGGACACAGGACTCCCGGCGGCGGCTGGGACGGGACGTTCCTCGGCCTCTCGCCGGCGGTGGCGTGGGGCATTCGGGTGGCGCTCGTTTACGGGTACGCCCTCGCCGTGATCGCCTGGGCCTGGAAGGGATACAACGTCTTCCGAGATCACTACCGGCAGGCCGATTGGACGCCGCGTGACGACACGCTCCGTCGGTTTCGAAACCACTACTGGGGACTGTTCGGGTTGATCGTCGTGCTCATGTTCTTCGTCACGGCTCTCTGGGCACCGGCCGTCAGTCCGGTGACGGCCGAGCAGAACATCAAATCGCCCTACGAGTACGAACTCGAGTATCTCGGCGACGACGGTGAGGTGACGACGGTCACGCCCGGTCGGGCGAATCTCAACACCAAGTCGAACAGACAGAACACCATCGGACCGGGGAGTTACGACGACTACGACCGCTGGGCACCGCTCGGGACGACGTCGTCCGGGGAGGACCTGCTCACGCACATCGCCTACGGAGCGCAAACGTCGCTGGTCATCGGACTGCTCGCCATCGGTCTCGGCGGGCTTATCGCGGTCACGATGTCGCTGGTAACGGCGTACTACAAGGGTCTCGTGGACATCCTGACGGTGATCACGAGCGACACGATCATCTCGATTCCGGCGTTCCTGCTCGTCATGATGATATCGGTCGTCTTCCAAGACGGGAACCACCCACTCGCGGAACCACTCAACGGCGGAGTCCTTCTGGGATTGATCTTCGCGTTCGTCTACTGGCCGGGGATGTGGCGAACGATCCGCGGCCCGTCGTTACAGGTCGCAGAGGAGGAGTGGGTCGACGCCGCGCGGAGCTACGGACAGACGCCCGCGAACACGATGCGAAAGCACATGGCCCCCTACATCGCGGGATACATAATGATCTACGGCTCGCTGCTGCTCGGCGGGATCATCATCTCGACGGCTGCGCTGTCGTTCCTCGGGCTGGGTATCAACTCGCCGACGCCCGAGTGGGGACGGCTCGTCAGTGACGGCAGAGCGTTCGTCTCGACGCCGTCCTGGCACGTCGCCACCATCCCCGGACTGATGATCGTCCTCGTGGTTACCGCGTTCAACGCGCTGGGTGACGGACTCCGCGATGCGATCGATCCGGAGGCCGATACCGGCGGGACCGACGACACCGGTACTGCGGCCGCCGGAGGTGGTGGGTAATGTCGACCGATCCTACCGCCGAACCGATCCTCGACGTTCGGAACCTCCAGACGACGTTCTTCACCGAAAAGGAGACGATCAGGGCCGTCGACGGCGTCTCGTTCGACATCCGTCCGGGCGAGACCGTCGGGGTCGTCGGCGAGAGCGGCTCCGGAAAGAGCGTCACCGCCCGATCGATCATGGGGCTCGTCGATTCGCCCGGACGGACCCTTCAGGGCAGTAGTGTCCGCTTTACCCACCTCGAGACGGTGCGTGACTACGCCTCGAAGTTCCCCGATAGGACCGTCGATATCGACGCGCTCAGAGCCGACTACGATCCGGTCGCTCTGTTCGGTCGGGACGCGATCGAGATCACGCCGACGGCGTTCGGGTACGAACGCGCCGAGTCCGTGCCACTCGAGGACGTCCTCGCGGCCGGCTACGGCGAAGAACTCGGCCTCGTTGACGATGATCCCGCCGTGCTCGTCGCGGCGGGGAGTGTCGACTCTCCGACTGATATCTCCGACGGGTTCGTCGAACTCACTCACCTCCGTGGGAAAGCGCAGCGACTCATGCGAGGCGGCCGGATCGCGATGGTGTTCCAGGATCCACTCACGAGCCTCAACCCCGTCTACACGGTCGGCAACCAGATCAAGGAATCGCTCAGGTTGCACCAGGGACTGCGAGGCAAGGCGGCGACTCGGGAAGCGACCGAGTTGCTCGAAGCCGTCGGAATCCCCGACGCGCGCCGTCGCGTCAACGAGTATCCCCACCAGTTCTCCGGCGGGATGCAACAGCGGGCCGTCATCGCGATGGCGCTGGCCTGTGAACCGGAGGTGCTGATCTGCGACGAACCGACGACGGCACTCGACGTGACCATCCAGGCCCAGATCCTCGACCTCCTCGCGGAGCTTCAGGAAAAACGGGATCTCGCGATGCTGTTCATCACGCACGACATGGGCGTCATCGCGGAGGTCGCGGATCGAGTGAACGTCATGTACGCCGGTGAGGTCGTCGAAACGGCCGACGTGAACGCGCTGTTTGCGGATCCGAGCCACCCCTACACCCGCGGATTGTTACAATCGATCCCGGGACGACAGCCCGGAGACCGGCTCCAAACGATCGAAGGAAACGTGCCGACGCCGAACGAGCCGGCGACTTCCTGTCGGTTCGCGCCGCGGTGTCCGAAGGCGTTCGACGAGTGTGACGCGGTTCATCCCGTCTCGGTTCCGGTCGACGACGATGGAGACGATCACACCGCGGCCTGTCTGCTCTCCCCCGAACACCTGTCGACCGAGGAGGCGGTCGCCCGGCACCGGCGACGAAACGCGAAACGGAACGGAGGCGACACCGAATGAGCCAAGAAGTGAGCCAGAAGCAGACGCCGACCGAGACCGACGTATCGACCGAGACCGACGAGGACGTGATGATCGACGTTCGAGACCTGCGAACCTACTACGACGACGGCGGTCTGTTCGGCGGAACGCCGGTCAAGGCCGTCGATGGCGTCACGTTCGATATCCGTCGCGGCGAGACGCTCGGCCTCGTCGGCGAGTCCGGCTGTGGCAAGACGACGCTCGGGCGAACGCTCCTCCAACTCGAGGATGCGACCGGCGGCGAGGTCAGGTTCGACGGCGAGGACATCACGTCCCTCGCCGGCGACGAACTCCACGAGTGGCGACGGAACGCGCAGATCGTCTTCCAGGATCCCGAATCGAGCCTCAACGACCGAATGACGATCGGTGAAATCGTCCGCGAACCGCTGGACGTCCACGACTGGGAGACGTCCCGGGATCGACAAAAGCGAGTCAAGGAACTACTCGACACCGTCGGTCTCCAGCGCGAACACTACTATCGCTACCCACACCAGTTCTCCGGCGGCCAGCGTCAGCGGATCAGTATCGCCCGCACCCTGGCGCTCGAGCCGGATTTCGTCGTTCTCGACGAACCGGTCTCGGCGCTCGACGTCTCCGTACAGGCCGAGATCATCAACCTGCTCGAGGATCTGCAAGACGAGTTCGAGCTAACGTACCTGTTCATCGCTCACGACCTGTCCGTCGTCAGGCACATCTGCGACCGAGTCGCGGTGATGTATCTCGGGAACGTCATGGAAATCGGACCGACGGAGGAGCTGTTCACCGATCCGGCGAACCCGTATACGCACTCGCTCCTGTCCGCGATTCCGGAGCCCGACCCGACCGTCGACCGGGATCGAATCACGCTCCACGGGACGCCGCCCAATCCCCGATATCCACCCTCCGGGTGTCCGTTCAGTACGCGCTGTCCGGCACGCATTCGTCCGGAAGCGTATCGGGACCTCGACGACGAGCTCTGGACCCGACTCAACACGCTCCGAGACCTCCTCAACGAGCGCAAACGCGCGGACAGATCGGTCCGCGATCGACTCCGCGCGATAGTCGGGAGCGACACGCGCTTCGGGACCGTCGAGGAGACGTACGACGAACTGTTCGACGATCTATCCGTTCCCTCACACGTTCAGTCGGTGCTGGACGAGATCGCGACTCACGTACGGGCTCACGACGAGAGCGAGGCGCTCACCGTGTTCGACGAGGAGTTCGGCAGCGTCTGTGACGGCGAACCGCCGACATATCACGCGATGGACGACGGGAGCCATCAGAGTTACTGCCATCGACATTCCGACGACTACCGGTCGGTGGACGCCGTCCTCGAGAACCGCCACGGGTGACGATGGCACCGACCGACTCGCCGGACGATCGTCTGTGGGTGCTCGTTCGCGTGTGGGTAGACGCGTTCACGTACGCCCTCGCCGTGGCGGGGCTCACCGGTTTCGGTGCGCTGGTACTCGGGATCGCAACCGGTGGCGGACTCGTCCGTTCGAAGGTGCTGTTGTTCGCCATCGGCTGGGTGCTCACTGTCTACGCCGTCGTGCGGCTGTGGCCGACCTCCCCCGATGACGTGGGCACCCCATCGAAGGGTCGGTACGGGGAATCACTGCCGGAGTTTCACGATACGACGCGGTTTCAGGCGTTCGTCCGGACGCTTCCCCCCGTCCGATGGATTCGGGCACCGCCGCCAGAAAAACGGGTGACGACCCCGGGAAAAGTACTGTTCGGGGGCCTCCTGATACTGTTGCTGTCGTTTCTCATGGAAGCGGTCTTCGGAGTCGGCTGAATTAGAGCGTTTCTCCGGAAAGAGTTAACAAACTCCTCCGATGACAGGGAGATATGCACGACGATATCGACGCTCCAGATCCCAGCTCTATCCGACGACGGGATTCACAGGGCGTCCAGACGGAAGCCTGGGAACGGACGCTCGAGGAGACGGACGCGATCGCCGAGCAGCGCCGCGACGACGGCTGGGAGGTCGTCACCGTTATGACCGCACACACCGACACCGTGAGCCGCGATATGGGCGACGATGAGACGTTCGGACTCGTTCACGTCCTCCCGAATAATTACGTCGACGAGTTTACTGCCGCCTTCGACAGTGACGAGTTCACCGAGTATCTGGCGTACGGGACCGCTGTCGACGGGTTCATGTTCGTCGTGACGGAGTTCATCGATCCGGAGACCGAGCGATCGATCTTGCTCCCCAGTCGGTACGACATGGCACTCGCCGACGGAATGGTCTCGTCCGCGACGGATGAGGGCGTGCTGTACACCCACGTACAGACTATTGATGGAACGATTCTCGGCACGTTCGAACACGAGGAATTCGCCCCGCTGGTCTCCAGACCGAACGCATAACAGCCGTTGCAGCGGTTATCCTCGCTCTTTCGGCAGGGAATCGCACAGATTACGGAATCCCGGCGTTCCGAATGCGTCCGTTCGACGTCTGCAACTTGCGTGGCGTGATCGCGCCGGTACGTGTGACCCCCAGCGAATTCAGCGCTGTACTCGCCAATTCAGTCGCAGTCGTTAAGCCGGTCGCCACCGCTGGTACGACGTGAAGCCGCTCGACGCGATCAACGAGACCGTCACGTGAAACGCGTCGGAACGCCAACTATGATCGGAAAGAGAGAACTGTGCTACTACCGGGTCGGGAAACGGCGGCCGATCGACCGCCGGAAGCGGTATCGAGAGCGAGCGCATACACGCAGCACAAGGAATATGTCACCCCGATTTGAACGCTTTGGACATGGTAGGAAATAGTGTCGGGCCGAGTGAACGCGGTCGTTTGCGACGGCGTTCACTCCTAAAAGGTGCGGGGGCGGCCGGGATCGCGGGACTCGCGGGCTGTATCAGACCCAACAGCGTCACGGCCGACGGTCCGGCCGAGGAGCTGATACAGAAGGGGTTCAAGGCGGCGGACATCGAGCCGCCGTTCGAGACCACGATCGCAATCACCGAAGACGAGGAACGGAACAAGTTCGCACAGCTTCTCCGGAACGAACTCAACGAAACCGGCTTTTTCGACGTCTCGATCACCGCCCAGGATTTCGGCTCCCACGTCGATATGATGTTCGCCGCGGCCGAGCGGAACGAAAACGCCATGTTCGTCTCGAGCTGGACCGGCGGCTGGGATCCGAGCAACTACGTCGACATGCTCTTTCACTCGGACGATCACACGCCGAACGGGTCCAACGTCGGTCACTACTCCAGTGAGACCGTCGACGAGTACATCGACGCCGGCCTCACCGAAACCGATCACGAGGACCGCGTCGAGATTTACCAGAATCTTCAGGAAGAACTGGTCGCCGACTCGCCGGCGTCGTTCGTTCGCTTCCGCGAAGCGACCCACGTCTGGGACGGCGATGTCGTCGGTGGCTGGCAGACGTACCCGCTTCGGCCGGGGACGTACTACGCGATATACGCGCCCTGGGCCGGCGTCTACACCGAACTCGAGGAGGGGGCCGAGTTCGTCGGCGACCTCGGGAGCGATGTCACGAACTACGATCCCGTCACGATAACCGGGACCGTCTCCAGTCAGGCGACGGCGCTGCTCTACGAGCAACTCGTCGGCGTCGACTTCGACGGCGAGATTCGACCGATGCTCGCCACCGACTGGGAGCGAATCGATGACGAGCAAACCGACGAGATGACCTATCGATTCTCCCTCCGCGAGGGCGTCCACTTTCACAACGGCGAGCGACTCACTGCGGCCCACGTCAACGGCTCACTCGAGCGCTACGAGGGAACGCCGCGAGCAAACGACGTCTACGACTGGTATGAGAGCAGCGAGGTTATCGACGATCAGACGATCGAGATCAGTTGCTCACGGGAGTACGGCCCCTTCGAGAGCGCGCTGTTCAACGTGTCGATTGTCCCGATGGCGGTGATCAACGGCGAACACGACCTCGAGTCGGAACCGATCGGAACCGGCCCCTACCGGTTCGTCGAACACGAGAGTGACGACCACTGGCGCATGGAGCGGTTCGACGAGTACTGGTATGAGGGTGGCACCAAAGCGGTCCCCGAAACGGCACCGATCGAAACCGTCACCCTCGAGATTATCACCGAAAAGTCGTCCCGACAGGGCGCACTCGAGGCCGGGAACATCCACTTCAGTTACGGCGTGCCGTCGGCGAGCATCGACGACTTCGAGAGCGACGCGGCCTACGACGTCGGTCGCCACGTCGGCGGCGGGTTCGATATGGTGATCTACCCCACCTACCGCGCGCCGTTTTCCGAGCGGTCGGTCCGTCGCGGCTGTAACATGTTGATTCCGCGCGAACGAATCCTCGAGAACGTCTACCGAGGCATCGGCCAACTGGCGTATACGCCGATATCACCGCTGCTCGAGGACTATGCGAGCGGGTCGTTTCAGGAGATGATCGCCGACGAGTACGTCCGTCCGAACTAACGTCACACTCTACTCCCACCAATGACGCTCGGCCGATACGTCTGGACGCGGTTGTTGGTCACCGCGCCGGTCCTCTTCGGCGTCACCGCACTGACCTTTTCGTTCGTTCATCTGTTGCCGGGCGACGCGGTCGACGCGATAATCGGCTTTCAGGACGTCAGCCCGGCGGTCGAGGCGTCGATCCGGGCCGAGTACCACCTCGACCAGCCGGTCTGGAAACAGTACCTGCTGTGGCTGGGCGACGCGGCAACCCTCGAGTTCGGCGAGTCGCCGATCACCGGTCGCGACGTCGCGGCGACGATCGGTCGGCGACTCCCGGCGACGCTCACGCTCGGCGGGGCCGCGTGGCTGCTCGCGCTCGCGGTCGGGATTCCCGCGGGAATCGTCGCCGCCGTCAGGGCGGGCGAGCCGGCCGACGAACTCGGGCGGATCGCGGCGCTTGCCGGGATCGCGACGCCGAACTTCTGGCTCGGCCTCATCCTGTTGTTCGTCTTTAGCGTTCGGCTGGGCTGGTTTCGCGTCATCCCGCCGGACGCGCCGCTCGCCAGCCTCGCGATGGCGAAGTTCATGCTCCTGCCGACGATCACGCTCGGAACCGCGTCGGCCGCACTGATCACGCGCCTGTTGCGGTCGTCGATGCGCCAAGAACTCGAGGCGGCCTACGTCCGGACCGCACGCGCGAAGGGGCTCTCCGAACGAACGGTGATTCTGAAACACGTCCTGCGAAACGCCCTGCTTCCGGTCGTCACCGTCGCCGGCCTCCAGCTCGCCTTTCTCGTCGACGGTGCCGTCGTCGTCGAACAGATATTCTCCTGGCCGGGCATGGGGCGGCTCCTGGTCCGGTCGATTCTCCGTCGTGACTACACCGTCATCCAGGCGGCCGTCCTCGTCATCGGCGTCGCGATCGTGATCGCGAATCTGCTCGTCGACATCGTCTACGCGATCCTCGATCCGCGAATTCGATACTGACCAATGAGCGACCGACATCCCACCACCCAGCGCGGCCGGATTCGCATCGTCGGCTTCGACGACGCCGTCGCGGACCAGCAAGCGGGTGATCGAGAAAACGACGATGACGACGACACAATAGCGACGGGACCTATCGACAGTTCGACGACCCCCGGGGAGACCACGACGGAGACAGAGTCAGAACCCGATCGGCCGAGACGTCGCCTCGAGGACGCGTGGCGTCGGTTCCGACGGAACCGAACGGCGATGGCCGGGCTGGGAGTGATCGTCGTCATGGCGGTGCTGGCCGTCTTCGCCAGACCGATCGAGGTGTCGACGGCGGAAGTCACGATCACGCTCCAGCCGTTCTCGCTGGCACCGTACGATCCGTCCGCGATGTTCGTCGGCCCGGCGAACGCGCCGCCCTCTCGAGCGCATCCCTTCGGCACGGACTGGGCGGGCCGCGACCAGCTCTCGCGGGTCCTCGTCGGCGGCCGGTACACGCTGGGAATCGGGCTCGTCGCCGTCGCGCTGGCGCTTTGCGTTGGCGTCCCCCTCGGGGCGATCGCAGGCTACTTCGGCGGCTGGATCGACGAGGCGATCATGCGACTCGTCGACGTGCTGTACGCCTTCCCGTTTCTGGTGCTGGCGATCGCGATCGTCCCGATCCTCGAGCCGATACCGGTCCTCGGCGGCGGCTTCTGGACGGTGGTGCTGGCGCTGGCCGTCACCGGCTGGATCGGCTACGCGCGGCTGTTGCGCGGCGAGGTCCTCTCGGTTCGAGAACGCGAGTACGTCACGGCCGCGAGAGCGCTCGGCGTCCCCGACCGGACGGTCATCCGCAGACACGTCGTCCCGAACGCCGTCGCCCCCGTCGTCGTCCAGGCGACGCTCAACGTCGGCACGGTCGTCCTCACCGCGGCGGCGCTTGGCTTCCTCGGACTCGGCCTCGAGCCCGGGAGCGCCGAGTGGGGTGCGATGCTCTCCCAGGGCCGGAGTTCGCTCGTACAGGGCCGCTGGCACATCACCGTCTTTCCCGGGCTCGCGATCTTCCTGTTCGTGCTGGCGATCAACCTCGTCGGTGACGGGATCAACGACGCGCTGGACCCCCACCGGGACGTGAGCGACGAACGGAGGCGGCTGCGCTGATGGCGCTACTCGAGGTGGATGATCTCGTCGTCCAGTTCTATACCGAAAACGGCGTCGTCCGGGCGGTCGACGGCATCAGTTACGAGATCCGCGCGGGCGAGACGCTTGGACTCGTCGGGGAAAGTGGGGCCGGCAAGAGCGTCGCCAGCCTCGCGTTGCTCCGGCTGATCGACTCCCCCGGCGAGGTCGTCGGCGGCGAGATCAGGTTTCGTGGACGGGACATTCTCGAGCTATCGGCCGACGAGATGCGCGGGCTCAGGGGCGACGAGATCGCGATGGTCTTCCAGGACGCGGGCGCGGCGCTCAACCCAGTCTACACCGTCGGCGAACAGATATCGGAGGCAATCCGTACACACGAGGCCGTCACCGACGAGACGGCTCGCGACCGCGCGATTGCGCTCCTCGAGCGGGTCGGAATCTCTGATCCGGCCGCCCGATATTCGGACTACCCCCACGAGTTCTCCGGTGGAATGCAACAGCGGGCCGTCATCGCGATGGGGCTGTCCTGCGATCCCGCCCTGCTCGTCTGCGACGAGCCGACGACCGACCTCGACGTCACTGTTCAGGCAGGGATCCTCGAGTTACTCGCGGATCTCGCGCGGGAGTCAGAGACGGCGATCCAGCTGGTCACCCACGATCTCGGCGTCGTCGCCGAGATCTGCGATCGGGTGCTGGTGCAGTACGCCGGCGAGATCGTCGAGCGCGCGCCGGTCGAGGAGCTGTACTACGACCCCAAACATCCCTACACCGTCGGGTTGCTGGCCTCGATCCCCCGGCTGGGCGACGGCCGCGGGCGCCTGACGACCATCCCCGGGACGACCCCCGACCTCGTCGATCCGCCGACCGGCTGCCGGTTCCACCCGCGCTGTCCGTATGCGGAGGACGTCTGTGCCAGACGTCGTCCGCCGCTCGTCGAGACGGAGTCGGGATCGCCGGACGACGGCGATCCCGACACCCACGCCGCCGCCTGCCTCGAATACACCGGCGACCTCGAGGACGGACTGGACTACGAGGTGCAGGTGCGGGACGAATCGGATGAATCGACTGAGTCGAACGAACCGGACGAACGCCGTCTCGGCGGGAACGACGGCGCGGAACGGACCCGCGAACGCGACCCGACGGGTGATCCGCGATGACGACGACCGACGATCCGCTGATTCGCGCCGAGGGGCTCGAGAAACGCTACACGACGGCTGACGGGTTTTTCGATCAACTGCTCGGGCGGCGCGAAACGGTTCGGGCGGTCGACGGCGTCGACCTCGAGATTCGCACCGGCGAGACGCTCGGGCTGGTCGGCGAGAGCGGCTGCGGCAAGACGACGCTCGGCCGGGCGCTCGTCCGACTGCTCGAGCCGACTGCGGGCTCGATCACCTACCGCGACACCGAACTGACCGAGTGCTCCCGGTCCGAACTCCGGGCGCTGCGATCCGAGATTCAGTACGTCTTTCAGGATCCCCTCGCCAGCCTGAACCCGCAGCTGACCGTCGCCGACATCGTCGGCGAGGCCCTCGCGGTTCACGACGTCGTTCCGCCGGAGCACCGCGACGAGCGCGTTCGAGAGCTCCTCGAGACGGTCGGGCTGCAAGCCAATCACGCGAGCCGGTACCCTCACGAGTTCTCGGGCGGCCAGCGCCAGCGGATCGGCATCGCCCGCGCGCTCGCGGTCGAACCCGAGTTCGTCGTCTGCGACGAGCCGGTGTCCTCGCTCGACGTCTCCGTACAGGCCGGGATCCTCAATCTGCTCTCCGATCTCCAGGAGGAGTTCGGGCTTTCCT
>Ga0306904_100521_pt1 | contig 12609 bp, 17 predicted proteins | sample AntDeeMetagen472_FD_190446 | JGI IMG/M metagenome (GOLD analysis project Ga0306904, IMG submission 190446) | Saline lake microbial communities from Deep Lake, Antarctica - Metagenome TFF #472 (v2) (version 2) | ecosystem: Environmental > Aquatic > Non-marine Saline and Alkaline > Saline | place...
CTGGGCTGCGAACGTAGCGGGGAATCCTGCGACAGCGCTTGCCGCACCGCCAGCAACATCGCCAGCCCCCGAGAGGAACTTGCTAGCGAGGCCAGCAGAACCACCTGCTGCAAGTCCGCCGAGCAGCTCCTCGACGCCGAGATCTTCGAGAAAGCCACCGCCACCATCGCCGCGGGGGCTCGTCTCCGGCCCTGGCGCCGCGGCGCTGCCGATGCCCAGCGCTGCGAGGACGTCCTCGGTTGTGATGTTCGGGGGGTCACCGACGAGATCCCCAACGGCGACGGCCGCCGTACTGCCGATAAGCGCAGCGGCCGACACTGTCGCACCGACGGCGACGACGTCGTCGACGCCGATGGAGATGGGCGAGTTGATGACGTCCCCGGCGGAGATGCTGGCTCCCTCAGCGATGACGTGCGCTGCCGAAATGGTTGCGAGCCCACTCACCAGGTCGGCGGGGGCGACCGAGGCACCGCTCGCGATGACTGCAGCGACGCCTACGGTCGCGGCCGCGCCGATCACGGAGCTCGCCGAGAGCGTCGCCGGTGAGACGACATCTGCAGCAGTGAGTGAGACGGTGGAGACGATGTCCTCGGGCGATATGTCTAGCCCCGTCAGCGCGTCGGACGCTTTCGAGGCCGCACCCGCGACGCCGGACAGCGCCGAGAGGCCAAGCACTCCGACGGCGCCACCGAGCAGCTTCCCGAGGCCACCGCCGCCGCGAGCACCGCGGGCGGACTGGTCGTAGTTCTGCTGCTCTTGGGCGTCGGCGAGGTCTCGGAGGAGCTCATTCCTCGTTTCATCCAGCTGGTGCTCGGTCTCCCACTCGTCGAGGATGGCCTCGCCAGTGGGTTGCTCAGAGACGCTCGCCTGGATGTCGGTCAGGGCGTCGATCTGCCTAGACTGGTTCCGCCGCCCCATCGCCCGGTCGCGGGCGGGGTTGCCGCCGCCACTGTCGCCACCCTTCTCGACCTGGGCGGCGACCTGCACTTCCATGTTACCGAGCTCGTCTTCGACCGTCTGCCGTGCGCTCTTCAGCGACGACGAGGAGACGGTCGCCTCGAACACGGCCTCGGTGGAGAACTCAGTCACGCCTGCTCACCTCCGTAGAGCGGGTGGCCGAACCGGCGGAGGAACGGCAGCACCGTGATGAACTCCTCGAGGTCGTCAACCGACCAGCCCTTGCGGACGTCGGTCGGCGTCGAGCCGGTGTGGTAGGCGACGATCATGATGGCAAGAGTCAGTTGGGCTCGTTCTGAGACGTCGTTGTCTCCCTGCGCCGCTCGGCGTAGCTCCGCCGCTCGGGATTTCCCTTGGCGTTGGCCTCCGTGACCTTGCCCTTCAGGTACTGGACGACGTGCCAGTCGACGTCGATGGAGTCACTCCGCATCGCAGCCACGCGGTCGTGCATGGCTTCGTCGCCCTCGAGCCACGGTGCGTCGACGATGCCGGCGCCAGTCCAGAAGACGTCCCGCATGGTCGAGCCGGCCTCGAACCCCTGCCGGTCTCGGGCCTGGCCACGTGCGGCCTCGAGCAGGTCACCGAAGCGCATCCGTTCGTCGACGGTCAGCTCCGCGATTGCAAAGGCTGCATCGCGACCGTACTCGTCGGCCAGCCCTTCGAGCGCGGCAAGCTGCTGGTCGAGGCGGAGTCCCTCCTGGTCGAGTGCCTGTCGCTCGTCGGGGTCGTCCTCGGCATCGGCCTCGCGAGCGATGTCGTCGAGGCGCTCGTCCAGCTCGTCGACAGCCTCGCCGACAGTCGTGGTAGACGTGTCTCGAGGCATCAGAGGGCACTCGCAGTATCAGTCTCGAGCGTTGAGGTCAGCGTGTCGACAAACAGCTCGGGAGACTCAGTCTTGTCGCCATCAGCGTTCCCAATTTCGTCCCACGAGTGGCTGTCGGGGGTGACTCGCGGCATGTCGATGGTCAGTGTCTCCGACCCGTTGCCGGCGACGAGTTCACCAGGCACGGAACTGACGCTGTTTACCGACGTCGTCGGCGCCGTGGAGTTCCCGTAGGTGGTGGTCAGGAGGTCGGTCGAGTCGACGATCTTCGTGGCCGAGAGTGTGTGTTCTTCGGCGCCGAGGACGGCGTCGGTCGGCTTCCGCTCCCAGCCACGCTGTGGCCGGATGCCTGTCTGAATGGTCAGGCTGGCCGACTCCATCTTCTTCTGGTCGGTGCTGTCGAGGCTCAGGTTCCCGCCGTGGAACACGAACGGGTCGCTGGTCGTCGACGGCTCCGAACCGGGCGTCGCACTCGTGGCGAGCTCCTCGTCGGCGAAGAAGCCTGTCGCGGAGAACGTGATCGTCTCGCCACGGTTGATGGTGAGCTCGATCTGTGGGAAGCAGACGCCTTTGAGCGCTCGCTCCGCGAAGCCGTTGATGTAGTCCAGTCCAACGTAGAAACGCGCGCTCTGGGCCCGCTGGGTCGTCACGTCCCAGGTGTACTGGTAAGGGCCGTCGCCAGACTCTGACGGCGGTGAGCCGAAGACGTGGTTGAGCAGCCAGCAGGTGTCTTCGGTGACCGTGCCGGTGACGGAGATGGCACCCTCGAACGTGGTTTCGATGCTCTGCTTGGCCTCTGTCGAGAAGTTGCGCAGCCGCTGCAGCGCGTTCTCGATCGTGAGGTCATCAAGCTGGGCGTCGATGCCGACCGCTTTGTAGTCGGTGTCGGTCGGCGTGCCAGCGTAGTTGTCGACGGGCTCGTGAAGCCACGCGAGGTCTCCCGCGCCGCCGCCCGTCACAGCTGTTCACCTCTGTTCGTGTATGTCGTAATCATGGTTGGTAAGTCGATTAGGGCAGCGTCTCGTGACCCGTCAGTCGGACGTCGAAGTCATAGCGGTAGTAGTCCGCCCACTGGTCGGACTGTGGGGCGTGGTTCTCGACGTAGAGACTCTTGAACGTGATACGTGGGTGGTCGATGGGCGGGAACTCCCGCCCGGCCCAGAGCGCGTCGGTGATCTGGTCGACCAGCCCGTCGATGGCGTCGAACTGGACGCCATCCTCGCCGGCCGGGTCGATGTGCCCGTAACCGCCGGAGTAGCCCTCGATCCGGACGCCGACGATGCGCTCGACGTTCTGGTCGAACTCCGTCCCGATCGGCTCGCCGGCGACGTCTGCCAGCGTGGCGCCGACGTAGTTCGCGTCCTGCAGGTCGGCCGTCCGCGACTTGATGTTGCCCTCGAGGACCTCAGAGTCGTCGCGGTTCACTCGCTTGAGTGGGTGGGTGACCGGCTGGGCGTCGACGACGCTCTGCAGCGTCTCGAGGACCCAGTCCACCTCGGCGCTCATCCTGTCACCTCACGCCGGAGCCACGCCAACCCGTCGCGGACGAACCGCGATTCGGGCAGGCCGCTGACGTCGGTGCTCGGGAGGAACACGCGCCAGCCGTCGCCCTCTTTCTCGAACTCCTCGCGGACCCACTGCGGCGGCTCCTCCCAGACGAAGCTGAGGATGTCGTTGCCGTCGACGGTGTGGTCGGAGGTGCCGAACTCGAAGTGTGGCGCGGCGGGATGGTACCAGCCCCAGCGGGCGATGACGCGGTCGTCCTTTCGAACGATCGCCGGCTCTGCGAGCGCCTCGATCACCGGGCCGACGTTGTAGTCGTGGCGCTGGCCATACTCGGTGAGGATCTCTTCGCTGCGCTCGACGGCACCCTGGACGGGCCCGTCGTCGGCCAGCATCCACTCTTGGATGTCGTCGAGCAGTGCCTCCTGGAGCTGGTCCTCGAAGCTACTGTCGAGCGTGGCCATCAGCGGTAGACCTCCAGGAGGTCCTCAGCCCGACTCTCGAACTTGCTCGCCAGCGTCTCCACGCTGCTCACCCGAGCGTTGTCGGGTATCTGGACGGCGGCCTCGTCGACGAACATGGCGGCGGCCCGCAGTGCCACCGCACGCCGGACGTTCTGGGGGATACCCTCGTGACCGTAACTAAACTCCATGTAGACCGCATTGGCCCAGGAGTCCAGGACGTATTCGTCATCCTCATTCTCTTTCAGGAGGTTCGTGACGTCCACGTAGAGCCGCGACCAGCCGTGGTTGTTGGTGCGGAGGTAGTAGTCCTCGCCACTCGGCGGCCAGGACCCCTCGGTGTAGTCAGCCGAGGCGGCCCAGTCCTCGTAGGTGCCATCCTCTTGGCGGACGTGGAGCGCAGCAACAGTATCGGCGTCGCGACGGTCAAGACTGATTGCCGCGTAGTCACCCTGCGCTGTTTGGGGCTCGATACCGGCATCGTCGGCGACAAGCACGCCACTGGTCGGGATACTGTACTCATCATCCCGCGTTTTCGGCGCGGTCGGGATGGCGATCTGGTCGGCCTCGGTGAGGATGTCGGCACCGGCTGGTGCGTACCAGTGACGCATGAGCTCCTTTTCCAGCGGCTCGGTCTGGGCCTCGATAGCGTCGATGGCCAGCCGCGTGTCTTGCGAGAGGTCGCCCGGAAGCTCCGATTTCTGGAGCGCGCTCCGGAGGTCCTCCAGCGTGCAGTATCCCTCAGGCATGGGTTACTCCTCCAGTTCGTCGCCGTGGTAGGGACACTCGGTAGCCGGCCGGTCGCAGGTGTCACCGTCAGCCATTTCGACCCCGCAGATTTCGGCATCGCCCTCCGAGTCGTTAACCAACACATCGCCGCCGTCATCGCCCGACTGTTGGTTAAGCCCGCCGTCACCGTCGACGCGATCGAACCCCCACTCTTCGACGAGGTACTCGGCGCGATCGCCGTCGACGTTGACTGTCTCACCCTGCTGGACAGCAAACCCGTCCCGGTGGCGATAGTTACCGGGGCCGCTGTCCTCGGGGAGGCGGACGGTTGGCATTACGACCGCCCCTCAACGAGGAGTGTCGTTGTCTCTCCAGAGAGGTCAGTTGCATCGGCAGCCTCTTGCAGCGGGCTTCCGGCCGACCCCGCCCCCGTGTACACGACGATCGTGCCATCGTCAGCCCGGTATGTCGCGAGGTAGCCGCTTTGAGTGACGGGCTCCTCGAAGTAGACGCTCTCGATGGAGTCCAACGGGATATCGTCCGTATCAAGCGGTTCGCCGCCTGCGGTGTAGTCAGCGTCGAACGCTGCATTGACCCGGACCCGTCGGCGGATGCCGCCGTCCCAGATATCCTGATCGATTGTGTAAGTGATTCCCATTATCTCTCCTTAGGCGACGTTGTTCGCGATTGCGATACCGTCGGCATCTTCGACCTGGTAGTCAGTCCGGGCCAGCATGTTGTAGATGCCGTAGAGGTCACGTCGGACGACCGCCTCACCCTCCGTGGTGACGCGCATCATCACGTCACGTTGGACAGCCCAGACGAGGTTGTCGGGGTTGACCAGCATGATCTGGTCGTCCGGGAACCCGACCGGCGTGACGATGGGCTTGCCATAGGGTGTCGGCTCCTCGCCGGTCATCAGCATGGCGTCGCCGGACGCCGTCGAGCGGTCTGTCAAATAGTCCTTGTAGTCCTGCTTGGTGTTGAGCGAGGTGAGCCACACCAGCCCCTCGGGGTCTCGACGGTATTTGGCGTCGAGCGAGGTCAGCAAGTTGTTGAACGCGCTCTTGTCCACGGCGGCGTTTGCGTGGTCGTACTCGTTGGTCCCCTGGTCCTTTGCCGTCTTGATCCAGCCGTCGTTGATCGACAGGAAATCCTGCGACGCGCCACCGGACGCGTCGGTTGTGTCGCCGTTGAACGCGAGGTCCTCGGAGTCGATCCCGAACTGGTTGGCGAACTTCTGAACCAGCAGGTCTGCAGTGCCTTCATACTCGATGGTGTCCTCGACGGTCTCCATCGAGACCTCCCACGGCAGCTCCATCTTGACCGTGTCGATGTCGATGGATCCCGTGTTTGGCGTGTTGAGACCACCCTCTGTGGACTCAGTCGCCTCTCGAAGCAGGCGGTCCCCGACACCCAGCTTGTCAATCTGGGCCTTCGGGGCGTCGATGGGCTCGAACCGCACCTGGTCCATGATCTGCGGCGCGTCCTGGACCATCCTGAAGAACTCCTCGAACTGCTGCCGGTTGAGGAGCCCGCCGGCGTTGAAGTCACCCGTCGTTACCTTTTCGAGATTGCGCTGCGCCGTCGACATCAGGCATCACCTCCGGGGAGGCCGAGAGTGTCGTCCCATGCCTTGGACGTCTTGCGGTTGGTGGGCTGGGCGGGGCCGCCTGCATCCACCTGCTGGCTCGCCCCCGACGCTTTGGCGACGTCGTCGATGCGCTGGGCGTTCTGTTCGGTGGACTTCTGGAGCTCCTTGGCCCATTCCGGCGCGCCCTCGAACGGGTCGCCGCCACCCTCGCCGTCGGGGTCGGCGTCTTTCTCACCATTGTCGCCCTCATCGTCGCTCTTGTCGAGGGCGGCCTCGATCCGCTCGTTGTTCGTTTCGATTTGTTCCTTGAGGTTCTTCGCCCACTCAGGGGGCTCGTCGTCAGTGTTGTTGTCGTCAGTCATATCTGCGGCGGCATCTGTGCCGCCATCATCCGGGGTGTCGCCCCCGGGGGCGTTCTTGGCTGCCTGTGCGTCCGCACGCCCGCCGCCGCTGCCGCCGGTTAGCGTGTTCAGAAACGCCGTCGCGGCGCTCGTCAGCTTGCTCTTTGCACCGGGATCGCCGGCCCCCTCGACGTTGATGCCGCGGTCGAGGACGCTCCACAGGCGCTCGGCATCCTGCTCGGAGTGGCCGCGTTCCTGAGCCTCCTCGATAAAGCCGTCGCGGTTGCCGAGGTGGTCGGCCAGCCGCTTCTCGGCCGTCGCCGCGCGGGCCTTGCTTGTCAAGAGGATCTGCGCCTCTGGCACCGCCGGGATGTCGACCGCACTCACCTCTTGGACGATGCCGTCGACGAGCTCGAAGTACTCTGCAACGTCAACCTCGTCGGGGACGGTGACGTCGTCGGGCAGGTCCTCGGGATCCTCGCCGTTGTACGCCCAGTCTGCATTGACAACGCCGATGGAGTGGCCGTCGAGGATGCCGTCCTCGACGAGGCTCCACAGCTCGTCGTCGTGGTAGGCCCACGTCTGGACCCACGCCCCCGCATCGACAGTGTCACCGCCGATTTCTGCGGGCTCGTCGAGCACTTCGTTGCGCTCAAGCGTCATCCACTCGGAGGGCCACACTGCGTGCATGACGCCACCGTCGGCCTCCTCGACGTCCATGAACGCGCCGAACTGCGCGGCAAACGCCTCGATGGTCTCCGGTCGCTCCCAATCTCCTTGATGATCGACCGTGTTGGGGGCCATCACGACGCCGGTCGCCGTCTGGGCGTCGTTGTCCTTGGCAGCGTAGTCGACCCGTTTGGTGAGCTGTCCGTCTCGGTCAGTCATGTGTCAGTCCTCCGCGTCGTCGTCGTTGGCGTCGGCGTCAGCGTCCTCCTCTTGGTCTGCAACCTTTGCGGTTGAGGCCAAGCCACGCTTTTCGCCGCGCTCTCGATCTGTCTCAGAATCAGACATCGTCGTATGGTGCCGGACTGCCCCGGCGAAGGCCCCTGTCGTGGAGTCGAACCACGAACCGTCCAGTCAGGGGTGCAGCGTCAACACGCAGTCAGACAATCCGCCGGTACTCGAAGTCCCACTTGATGTTGCGGTGGTGGTACTTGCCTTTCGAGGCGGCGTTCAACAGCGCTTCATGGACCTGCGCGGGCACCTCGTAGTACTGGTAGACCCGACCGCCGCGGAACTTGATTTCGAGTACCTGCAGGAGGTCGTCATAGCCCACTTCGCTTAGATTTGAGGAATCCACGCGGACCCGGCCCCCAATCTGCTTTGTCCGCGGCGGGCGGATCGGGTCGTCCTCTGCCGGCGGGCCGTAGGCGCTGTCCTTCCCGTCAGCAGCTTGTCGCTGCATCGGGTCCGAACTGTCGTCGTCGATGTCCGCCAACAGGTCCTCGCCTTGCTCGCCATCAAGTGGTTCGAGACCGAGCTCCTCTCGGGCCTCGTTTATCGTCATGGCGCCGCGGGCGGCAGCGATCCGGGTCCGGGCGATCTCGGCATCGGTCTGTCGGGTGTCGACGCCGCGGCTGTGGAATTTGACCGTGTAGTCCGTGACGCCGAGTGCGTCGTGGACGGTCTCGTAGAGCAACTCAGCAAACGCCTCTTGCTTGGGTTGGATGACCGTCTCGATGTAGCCTCTGCGCTGGGCCTCGGCGTCGGTTGAGAACGACCCGGACTTGATCTGCCCAGCCTCAATTGGCGGGACGTCATGTGTCTTCAGGATTTCGTGTTCGTTTCGGTCGCGGAACTCCTGAAAGCTTGCGTCCTCGTCGATGCCGACCGTCAGCGGCTCGACCCGGATCTTCAGGTCGTCTTCGTCGCCGTCGACGCTAATGCCGCCGGACTCCTTCAGCAGCTTCTCAGCTTCGAGGACGATTGTCCGGTGGTCGTTATCTCGCATCCCGTGGAGGAGATCGTGGATGTCCTCGCGTGCCTCCTCAGTGAGTTCGCCACCCTCGACAATGACGGCCATCCGCGGGACGGCGTTATTCTCGAAGAAATCGATGTTGAACTCGCGTGCTGCGTTGTCGCCCTGCACCGTCGGGAGCGCAGGGATGATGTCGGGGCCACCGTAGTAGGTGTAGAGCGGCGAGTGATTGCGCTTGAAGATGAGTTCGTTCGCGGGGTTCTCAACCGATTTGCCAGTCCGGCCCGTTTTGCCGTCGACGAACGTCGGCGGGTCTTCGTACCGGTCGCCGGCGTTGCCGAAGTACTGCAGCCGGGCCCGGCGCAGTTGGACATACCCCGGCTTTTCGCGCCGGCGGCGGATAGTCATCGCCGGCACGTAGGCCAGCCCCGTTGGCGTCCCGTCGGTTGCCGTCAGCATCTCGATGGAGAGCCAGCCGATGGCCTCGAAATCGTTCCACGCCATCTCCAGGACGTCCGCTGGCGTTGAGCGCTCGGAGTCAACTGGCCCAACCTGCCAGTCCGAGTCGCCGCTGGACCAGAACTCTTCTGCGACCGCCTTCTGACTCTCGTCCGGGTCCTCGACGTCCGGGTGGGGGACGATTTCGAGGCCGTAGCCTGCGACGTTGCGCCCCTTGGAGTAGACACATTTGGCGTGGGTGGTGTTGATTTCGAGCAGCTCCGCCATTTGCGTTGGATCGAACGGGGGCTTGATCGCGCCGCCGCGAATCTGCCCCTGGTACTTCTCGTCGAGTTGCTGGGTGCTCTCGGCCTTTTCAGAGATGCTCTTGGTTATCTCGCTGTACGCCCCTGTCTGCGTGTCGTAGTCCTGAGTCATGGTTAGATGCCGGAGACCCCGCTGTCGTCGTCGTTGTTGTTGGCGCCGTCGTTCGGTGTCGCCGGCGTGTGGGTAAATAGCGCATATCGTAGCGCGTCGAGGGCGTGATCGGTCGCCGCGGCTTTGCCGACGTGCTCCTGTTTGTAACTGAGGTACTCTTGGACCAACTCGCTGCAGCGGTCAGTAACGAGTAGCCCCGGGCGACCCTCACCGTCGGTGGCCAGACGTCCCCGGACGTGGTCGATCCCACCATCCAGACTCTTCTCGGCTTTCACCGCCGGCCAGCCAGCCCGCCGGAACTGCTCAATGTGGGCGGGCTCGTGCTCGCAGTAGACATAGCCATGTGGCCGGCCCTCCAGCCACGCATCGGCGTCGTGGACGTCGTCGGGATCGACCACCTCAGCAAGCTGTGACTCAGACGCGTAGAAGTGATCCCACGCAACGTATTGGTCGGCGTGGGTCTTCCGGACGTCGACGACGACGCGGGGGTCGTTCCAACCGGCGTCGTAGCCGTAGATGGCCCAGTCATCGACGAGGCGCTCTTCGAGGGCTTCGGCGCCCCGGACGTGACGCTTTCGGGAAAACCCGTCGTAGACCAGCCCCTCCGCAGCAGCAAAGCCGCCGTGGAGGCCCTGCTCTTCGCGAGCCGTGCCCTCAAACTGATTCTTGATCTTCTCCAGTCCGTCCTTGGGCAGCAGGGTGTTGTGCTCGGTCGAGGCGACGATGACCTTCATGCGGTCGGCCCAGGGGAGCTCCTCGTCGTCGGGTCCTACCTGGCGCTCGGTGACGTCGTAGAACTGGTTGTACCCATTCCCGGTCGACGTCCAGAGAGTCGTGTTCGGGCCGGCCGCCGTCCGCTGGCGGGTGACCAGCATCTCGTGCAGACGGTAGAGGTCGGTGTTGTCGTAGTGGCCGACCTCGTCGCACCAGATGCGGTGGAACTCCCCGCCTGCGTAGCGGTTCCACTTGTCCGCAGAGCCCAACCGCACCTTGTGACCGGTGATGTACGTGATCCGGTTCTCGTTCTGGTTGTAGCCCGCGACGATCGGCGAGTTCTCGGGGTCGCCCTCGGCATCGTCGGGGACGGTGTTGTCGCCCGGCAGCGTCTCGAAGTAGACTTTAAACGTGGTCCCGCGACCCTTTTGGAAGTCTTGAGCCATGACGAGGCTCTCGCCGTGGTCGAGTTGGAGGGCGCCGCGGTGGATCCACTGCGCGCCGGTGATGGATTTCCCCCCGCCGTACCCCGTTCGGAAGACGACGAGGTCGTGCTCGCCAGCCTCCAGCGCGTCGCGGACCTCTGCCTGGTAGTCGGTCCACTGCCAGTCAATCGGGATGATGTTGGCGCTCATGGAGTCAGTCCCCGCTGGAGTGGGGCGTCTCGACAATCGTCTCGTTCAGCTCAATCTCGACAGGACCGCCACCCCCACCAGTGACTTCGCGTTTCTCCGTCTTTTTGTAGCCGTAGGAGCTGGCAAGGAGGAACTTCGCGAAGCTGCTGTCAACGTCGCCATCGCGGAGGCCCCCCTCGATAAGCTCGGTCTCGCCCCGTGCGCGGGCGCGCTCGAAGCCGTCGCGAAATTCTGGGCGGGCCTCGAGGTAGCGATCCAGTGCGTCCTTGCCGACGCCGGCGGCGCGGGCACAGCCACGCTTGGACTTGCCCGTCATCGCCGCGTTGAGCAGGTCGCGGTGGTCGTCCTCGGAGATTGAGAACTCCCGGCCTTGGGGATTTTCGACGTCGTCGGCGGCGTCGGCGGCGTGGCTGGGGATCCAGCAACGCCCGCCACTGCCTGCAGGGTTTTGGCAGGGCTGCCCATCGGCGGTCTCGGCGCCGCAGTGGCCGTCGTCGCTCATGAGTTACTCCTGATTGTCGTCGCCGCCCGTCGATTGCTCGTCGGCGGTTTGCTGGATCTCCTGAACGGCCTGGAGCATCGCCGCGTAGTCGGAGATCTCCAGGCCGTTGTACGCGCCCAGCGTAAACAGTGCGAGGATGCCGAGGATGGTCGGGTCGCCGCCCTGCGCGACGGAGTAGGTGCTAATCCCGATGATGCCGAGGTTGACGATGATCGCGCGGAGTAGTTTAAGTGCCTTAAGCATCGGGAGGGGCTCCCCGTCGGTGGTCAGCGTCTTCCGATACTCGTCGACGACGGTGTCGCGGCAGTACCACGGTCGCCCGGACTGTGCCCGGGGGATCATGAGCCATCGATCGGCGCGAAGGCGGTGTGATTGCGTGCCGGTGCGGGTTGGAACATAAACGAGGGCCGCGTGGGGAGTTGCACCCCGCGCTCTGATGAGCGCACTGGAAGCGGCCGGAGCGGTCGGTCCGTCCCGTTAAACGGCCGACCGGTTGATTGTGACGCGGATAGGGCCCTCGCCCCGGAGGGGTCATCGGGACTCGTCGACGTCGACGGCGTCAGCGGCGAGCACACCGTAGCGATGGCCCTCGACGAGGACGGAGTAAATAACTTGGCCGTCGGCGCGCACGTCGACGTCGACGACGTCAGCGACGTGCTCCTCACGGCGGAGTGGGGAGCACCGGACGCGCTTGGGGTAGGCCATGATCAGGCAGTGGATGCGGATGGGGAGATGACGGCAGCCCGGAGGCCGACGTTGAGTCCCTGGGCCAGGGCTGCGTCGACGTCGGAGACGATGCGGACCTGGACGTCGTCGTCGGTGGTGTGCTGCCGGCCGTAGGCCTGGAGCGCGTGGGCGGCCATGCGCTGGCGGTTGATGGTGAGGCCCTTCCGCTCGACGCTGTGCATCAGGCGCTTGAGCATGGCGCGGAATCGACTGCGGTCCATGTCGCGGTCAGCCCAGACGCGATCGAAGGCACTGGCGACGCCGCACTCGCAAAACACCTGCTCGGTCTCGGAGACGGTCTCGGCCTGAACGTGCTCGACGCTCGTGGTTTGCTCGTTGCGAGCGTAGTAGGTCTCTGCTGGGTGCCAGCCACGCGCGGGGAGCTCCCGTTCGACGCGGACGATCGAGAAGCAGCCGGAACAGACGTCCGGCGCGTTGAGCACGTGCTCTTGATACTCGTCAGGGTAGGTGGACATGAGGAGGATTGTCGGCGGCAGGAGTGGCTATTGCCCCACTCTCGGGTTGGTCTCAAACACGCGATACTGCTGGATTTTGTCTTGTCTCAGAACAGTCGCCCACAGGGGATAAAGCAGCGCCTTGCCCCGAAATTCGGGGCAACCTGGAGGTTTAGGTGGCGAGGTCGTAGCGATGGCCGCGGGCATCCAGCCAGCGCTGGGTGACGTCGACGATCCCCTCGTTGGCGAGGCGGGCGAGTGCGTCGTCGACGGTCGTCTCCGGGAGCGTGGTTATCTCGACGAGCTCCGGCTGCGTGCAGGGGCCACGCTCCTGGAGGACGTGGGCGACGTGGCGGGCGGCGGGTGGGAGGT
>Ga0306904_100528_pt1 | contig 12471 bp, 5 predicted proteins | sample AntDeeMetagen472_FD_190446 | JGI IMG/M metagenome (GOLD analysis project Ga0306904, IMG submission 190446) | Saline lake microbial communities from Deep Lake, Antarctica - Metagenome TFF #472 (v2) (version 2) | ecosystem: Environmental > Aquatic > Non-marine Saline and Alkaline > Saline | place...
AGCGCTTATTACGCTTTAGTGCGAAGGTCGCATATTACGCTGAAGCGTAATCTGCGCTAGGATTTGTCCACGGACAAATCCGACTTCAGCGTAGGTCGCATAATTTGCCCCGTGAGGGACGCAAATTATGCGCTAGGAATTCGCGATCGCGATCGCGAATTCCGACTGAGCGCTTCGCAGAGCGCAAGTCGCAGACTTCGAACCCCCTTTTGGGAAAGGGGGTTCGAAGATCTGCGAGTTGCTCGAAGGGATTTACGCGCCTGACGCGTAAATCCCTTCGACAAGCGCTCCGTAATAAGCGACCTTATTACGCTAAAGCGTAATAAGCGACCCCCTCACGGGGCGGGATATGGGCAGGAGAGCGAACCTACAAAAATCCTAGTGTCGGATTTTTGCGTTCGCAAAAATCCGAGCGCTTATTACGCTTTAGCGTAATAAGCGACCTTATTACGCTTTAGCGTAATAAGCGACCTTATTACGCTTTAGCGTAATAAGCGACCTTATTACGCTTTAGCGTAATAAGCGACCTAGCTATAACTTATTTGCTGTACTCTAATTAAATAGAATTTCAAATTTGTATTTAAAACTGGAAATAACTAATAAGCGGCCCCCGTGAGGGGCCCCTTTATTTCTAACGGGGCCCCTCACGGGGGCCGGGCTTGGCACTAGAAAGTAAACGACTTTTGTAATATGAGATTAAAATTAATCTTTTTTAAAAATTACTTTTAAGAGTTTTCTTTTGAAAAATTCTTTAAGTTTTTCATTTCATCTTCAATTTTTTCATTGTTATAAGTATCCTTTTTTTTTTTACTGGGAGCATTACTTTTTAATAGAAAAACTCGTACGAGCGAACGATCCCCTTATATATATAGGGGATCGTCGCGAGTACACGAAAACATCGACAATAGAATTTTTTTTTTCCCCCGCGGATATAAGAGGGGGAAAACTCTTACTCGCGAATAGACTCGGAGCGCTTGCGTCGGAATTGTCCCCCTCCCCCCTGCGGGGGGGAGGGGGACAATTCTTAGCGCTTCCCTCACGGGTTGGCCCCGTGAGGGGCGCCTCCCTCACGGGTAAGGGACCACTGGGTATATAGGAAGGAGGGCAGGACCCGTGAGGGCAGCGCTCCGGGGCTATTCGCTCGGACGGACGTAAAAATCCTAGTGTCGTATTTTTGTAGGTCCCCCTCCCATATATATGGGGTCTACTGCCCATATCCCTCCCCCCGTAGGGGGGTCCCCGTCAGGGGGTCGCTTACCCCCCCTTCGGGGAGGGACGCTTTAGCGTAATAAGCGACCTCCCCTATATAAGGGACCCGTGAGGGGGACCTAAAGATTTTAAATATATAAGATATTTAAAACTTCGACTTTTAGATAGTAATTGTATATCTTTTCTTTTAAGAATACTAAAATAAGGTTGTGATTTAAACAATAAATCAACTACTAAGGTGATCTATTCTTCAGAGCTCCACTCCCTTTTTCTTAGGCTGTTTATTAGGAGGAATTATGCTCTGTTTTTTTCTTCGGTTTCTTATACATCAACAGTTATTAAACTTATTAATAGAATATTAATTATTAATATTATTATTAATTAATATTCTTTTTTTATAGTAAAAGTCTATACATATGTATTAATTCTAGCATATAATTTTTATATAATAATTTCTATTATATATAATTTTATTCGAGAAAAGAATTACTTTAAACTTAAATAAGTTTTAGTTATTAAGTTATCAACGTCTAAACAATGATATTTGGCTTAAATATCAAGGTAACATATTAGAAAAATGTTACCAGATGGCTTCCCCTTAAGTTCTAACTCTTTTACCAACCATCATATCCTAAATACTACATATTATTGTATTGCTAGCCGTACCTCTGATTTGATAACCCAGTGGTTCTTTTCTATATAATACAGCGGAGGTTACCCCCTATATCTATATAAAGGGGAAACCTCCGCTGGTACAAATACGAGTAGGTCCGGAGCTTTAGGCAACCCCCCTAAAGGAACCGGTCCACCCGCAGGGTGGACTGACACACTTGTAGAGGACTAATCCGACAAAGCGTAGACAAATCCCACTATTATTCAATCTAATATTTTTACGTATCTTTTCTTGTACTCGTGAATAGACTCGGAGCGCCCCTCACGGGGTCGAAGGGACCCGTGAGGGGAACTCGCAGATCTTCGACCCCCCTTTTCTCGTACGAGCGAACGATCCCCTTAGGGGATCGTCGCTCCCCCCCTTCGGGGGGGTAGGTTCGCTCGTAGAGTCGGAATTGGGTCGGATTTGGCCGTAGGCCAAATCCGCCGGCGTAATTGGCGCACGCCAATTACGACGCATACGCCAATTCCGACTCTCCGAGCGAATCTAGCCTCGCGAATAGCGGGGCTATTCGCTCGGACGGACGCAAAAATCCTAGCGCTTATTACGCTTTAGTGCGAAGGTCGCATATTACGCTGAAGCGTAATATGCGCTAGGATTTGTCCGCGGACAAATCCGACTTCAGGTCGCTTATTACGCTAAAGCGTAATAAGGTCGCTTATTACGCTAAAGCGTAATAAGGTCGCTTATTACGCTAAAGCGTAATAAGCGCTCGGATTTTTGCGGACGCAAAAATCCGACACTAGGATTTTTGTAGGTCCGCTAGGAGAGCGGACCTACAAAAATCCGACGTAGGTCGCATCCCTCACGGGTTTGCGTACGCAAATTATGCGCTAGGAATTCGCGATCGTGATCGCGAATTCCGACTGAGCGCTTCGCAGAGCGCAAGCGCTCCGTAATAAGCGACCTCGACCCCCCTACGGGGGGAGAGCGGACCTAAAGAAAATTATATCGAAGAAAATCTTCGATTTTCTTCGAGATCTCCGCGTTTTTCGTCGAAAAACGCGGACATATATAATTTTCTTTAGGTCCGCTCTCCCCCCGTAGGGGGGTCCCCGTGAGGGGGTCGCTTACCCCCCCTTCGGGGAGGGACGCTAAAGCGTAATAAGGTCGCTTACCCGTGAGGGACGCTTTAGCGTCCCTCACGGGTAAGCGCTCGGATTTTTGTAGGTTCGCTCTCCTGCCCATATCCCGCCCCGTGAGGGGGTCGCTTATTACGCTTTAGCGTAATAAGCGCTAGGATTTTTGCGGACGCAAAAATCCGACGGAGGACGCGTCCCCCGCCAGGGGCGGGGGACGCGCTCGTAATTGGCGTCCCTCACGGGGCGTCGTAATTGGCCCCGTGAGGGGCGCCAACCCGTGAGGGACGCCGGCGGACCCGTCCCGCCAGGGGCGGGACGGGTCCGACCCAATTCCGACTCTACGAGCGAACCTACCCCCCCTATATATATAAGGGGGGGAGCGACGATCCCCTATATATATATATATATAAGGGGATCGTTCGCTCGTACGAGAAAACTCGAATATTTTGCCCCCGCGGATATAAGGGGGGGAAAATTCGACTTTTGAGAAAGGGGGGTTCGAAGTCTTCGACTTGTTAAAGGACGGCCCTATATATATTATATATAGGGCCGAAGGGTGGAGAGTTTCGCGCCTGACGCGAAACTCCCTTCGACAAGCGCTGCGGGGCTATTCGCTAGGACAGCGTCCTCGCTACTAGCCCCGCTATTCGCGAGGACAGCGTCCTCGCGACTAGCCCCGCTATTCGCTAGGACAGCGTCCTCGCGACTAGCCCCGCTATTCGCGAGGCTAGGTTCGCGAGGAGAGTCGGAATTGGGTCGGATTTCGCGTCCCTCACGGGTTAACCCGTGAGGGACGCCTAATTAGGCGTGCGCCAATTAAGACGCTGTCGGACCCGTGAGGGCGCCCCCCTGACGGGTCAACCCGTGAGGGAGGCGCCCTCACGGGTCCGACCCTATTACGACTCCCCCCAAAGGGGGAGCGAACCTAGCCTCGTGAATAGCGGTTACGCGTCCCTCACGGGTAGGTCTTCGTCAATTACGAGCCCGGATTTGTCCGCACGTGGACAAATCCGACTATTCGCTCGGACTGTGCAAAAATACGAAGGAGGTCGCCTCCCTGACGGGGCAAACCCGACAGGGACGCTAACCCGTGAGGGAGGCGCTCGGAATTTGCCCCGTGAGGGACGCGTCGGAATTCTCCCCCCCCCCCCCCCCCCCCCCCCCCCGGGGGGGGGGGGGAACCCCCCCCCCCCACCCCCCCCCCTACGGGGAGGGGGAGAATTCCGACTCTCCGAGCGAACCTAGCCTCGCGAATAGCGGTGACGCGTAAAAGGTCTTCGACAATTACGCGCCCGGATTTGTCCGCGTGTGGACAAATCCGACCATTCGCTCGGACCACGCAAAAATCCGACGGACTCGCGACTTTTTGTGTTGTTGACCTAGTCCTGCCTGAGTTAACTACTGCCGGGATTTGTGACAACATATACATCATCGTCAAGGTTTCCTTAGAGTATTGCCAATGAGGGACCAATCTCGGTTAAGACACCAAGGAGCTAGTAGGCAAAGTCCTCAGGCGTAACTTACGTTATGTCAAAAACGGAAATCAAGGTTGAAGCTTTGTAACAAGGAGTGTTTTACCAAACACCCTTAATTTAACCTATCGTGCCTTAAGCGTACTGTACTCGCTTTTAGGGCGCATTGATCCTTAAGTGCTTGTCGAAGGGAGTTTCGCGTCAGGCGCGTAACTCCCTTCGAGCAACTCGCAGATATTCGACCCCCCTTTTCTCGAATATTTTCAATATCGAAGATATTGAAAATATTCGAGAAAAGGGGGGTTCTGAAGTCTGCGACTTGCTGGCGGATCCAGTCGTTAAAAAGGAGGTCAGTGTCTTATTTGATAACACGCTTTAAGGAGTCTTCGTACACTATTTCTCTTTAAAGGTTGTACAAAACTTACGCACAAAACTAAAAAAAAAGACTTGTAATTTTGATAATACATAATAGAATTATACATATACACAAAAAATGAAAAAAAAAACGTCGAGTCCACCTTTAACCTTTAGGGTAACGGAGTTAAAGTAAACATCGTAAACCCCGCGGTAAAAAATAAAAAAAAAAAGTCACTTGGCGTGAGAAGCCCCCCTCCCCGTGAGGGGGGCCAAACCCGTGAGGGACGCACTAATAATTTTTTCTTCGTGACTCCAATAGGTCTACCACAGATTAATATTAAAGTACGACTTTTACTGTATTTTTGTATAGATCTTGGTAAGTAATTTATTTCATCCCTATATAAATTTATAGAACGAAGCAAATTATCCTTTAACAATTGTGAATTTTATTTACATTTAGTGTCCTTACCGAAGGGGGTCATCGAAGGGGCTTTTTAGAATACAATAAGTTTAAGTATAGAATTAATAGCTTTTCGAACTTGAAATTTTTTTTATTTCATTTTTTAGATTTTCGCTCTGTGTTTGACTAAATAAAATTAGACTATTTTATATAAAAGAACTACCCCCTCACGGGCCCGTGAGGGGGTATCTGGCGTGCCTCTAATAGGCACGCCACTTTTCTTTTATGTAGGTACCCCTCACGGGTCCCATATATAAGGGAGCGGAGGACGCCTCCCTGACGGGTTTGACCCCCCCCCCGTAGGGGGGAGGGACGCAAACCCGTCAGGGAGGCGCTCGGTATTGGCGTAAGCAGCGTCCCTCACGGGTTGCCTGGACGACCCTATTTGTATAGGGTCGTCCAGGACAACCCGTGAGGGACGCTGGTACTCGCGACGATCCCCTTGTCGAATAAATTTCGTATACTCGCGAGAGGGAGGCAAAATCCTACCCAATTACAACTCTACTCGCGAACCTACCCCCCTTATATCCGCGGGGGGAGCGAATAGTGCGAAGCGTCAGGTCGCTTATTACGGGTCCCTTCGGGACAGGACCCCGTGAGGGGCGCTCCTAGTCTATTCGCGAGTATAAGATAAATAATTCTTATTTATTTAACCGCATTTGACTTATTTTAATGCTTTTATCTATATAGCTGTATGAAGTTGATAAACATCCTAATGTATTATTAAAACGCGGTTAAATAGATGAGACAAACTTTTTAATAAATAATTTTCTAGTTTTATTAAGCATAGTAACTCCTACTTAAGGGTAGCATAAAATAGATACTAATGCTTCACTAAGTGGTAGTTATAAGCTGCCGTTTTAGGGGAGCGCAACCGCGGAACCTCTTGCCCGAAATAAAAAGAGAAAAAAAAAAGAAACTTAATAGAGCTTTTTGTTGTAATTCAACTCTTTTCAAAATTATTAAAAATTTATAGTTCTCATTAAGAATAAGTCTATTTGAATACTAAAAAAAAATAGAGTTAAGAAGACACTTATTTAAAATAAATCTAATATTTAGATTGTGCCTTACCTAAGCGGCCCCCGGCTTATATTTTTTTCTTCTTGGGTGCTAAGGTCGCGTAATTCTCGCCCTCACGGGCCTCCCCCCTACGGGGGGGGGCAAACCCGTGAGGGACGCAAACCCGTCCCGCCAGGGGCGGGGGAGGCGCCCTCACGGGCGAGAATTACGACGTAGACGCCAATTCTGCACTCGGATTTGTGCCACGACGGCCGCGGATACCCGTCCCGCCAGGGGCGGGGGAGGCCGTCGGGAAGCGCCCCGTGAGGGGCGCTCCTTAATATGCGATCTTCGCTCCCATATATATGTATATATGTATATATGTATATATGTATATATGGGACCTCCGCTCTGCGATCTCCGCTCCCATATATATGGGACCCGTGAGGGGGACCTACGGATTTAGCCAAAATTACCCGTGAGGGAGGCGAAATCCTACCCAACCCTTGAGGGAAGCTGGCGGACCCGTCCCGCCAGGGGCGGGGGAGGCCGCCCTCACGGGCCTCCCCCCTGTGGGGGGGGGCCTAATACGACCCAATTAAGACTTAAAAAAAAATTGGCACAAAAACTTCCACAACAAAATATATAAGACTTTACGGAAGCAAAGCTGCTATTTGAAAAGCCGTTCCCTTTTAAGTACAAGTAATCTACTTGTATATAGCTTGTTAGTGTTAAAAAACCAAATTAGCATCTTATGCATATTTATGGGGGCTCATTTTAAGCATAATTAGGCAAATACAATAGTGGTGTGCTTTGTGCATCCATTAATATATTTATATATACCTAATATATATGAAATTGAATTTCAAAGTTTTTCTTAACTCCTACCTAAAAATCAGATGACTGAAGCAACAGAAAAAGAAACAAAGGATGCTACTATGTCGATTCAATCTATTTCTTTTAATATAGATTTAGTCAAATATCCTGTTATTACAGAAAAAACATATTTAGCATTATATAAGAATCGCCAATACACGTTTGATATTGATAAACGCTTAACTAAAACTCAAATTAAAAAATTATTTTCTAATTTATTTGATGTGAATGTTATTGCGGTTAATACACACATACCACCTCGTCAACAACTTCGTGTTGGTATGGCACAAGGTTTTCGTCCCTCTTTTAAAAGAGCTATTGTAACCTTAAAAGAAGGACAATCGATTAATTATAATTTAAAACCTAAATCGTAAATTGGCTCAAATTAGTATCCGTAATTAACTAATAACGATTTTAATTAATCTTTACTGACCGCTCCGCTATAAATTTCTATTGACGATGTTTTATAGGTCCCCCTCACGGGTCTCCTGCCCCCCTCACGGGCCCCCGTAGGGGGGTCCCCGTGAGGGGGTCGCTTACCCCCCCTTCGGGGAGGGACGCGCCGCCCCAGCGTCCCTCACGGGTAAGCGCTCGGATTTTGGTAGGTCCGCTCGCTGAGCGAACCTACAAAAATCCGACGGAGGACGCGTCCCCCGCCAGGGGCGGGGGACGCGCTCGGAATTGGCGTCCCTCACGGGGCGTCTCCCCCGCCAGGGGCGGGGGACGCCGGCGGACCCGTCCCGCCAGGGGCGGGGGAGGCCCCCGTCCCGCCAGGGGCGGGGGAGGCCAATTCCGACCCAATTCCGAGCGCATAAATTGCGTACGCAATTTATGCGACCTCCGTCGGATTTTTGTAGGTTCGCTCAGCGAGCGAAGCTCTCCGAGCGAATCTAGCCTCGCGAATAGCGGGGCTATTCGCTCGGACGGACGCAAAAATCCTAGCGCTTATTACGCTTTAGCGTCCCTCACGGGTAAGCGACCTCTGGGGATATGGGCAGGAGAGCGGACCTAAAAACTCGAATAATTTCTCCCCCGAAGGGGACCCGCCGGTACCGGCGGACGAAAAATTCGACTTTTGAGAAAGGGGGTTCGAAGTCTGCGACTTGCGTCGGAATTGTCCCCCTCACGGGCGGGGACAAGACAATTCCGACACAAGCGCTCCGGGGCTATTCGCGAGTACGAGTTTCTCGAATAAATTGAATATTCAATTTATTCGAGAAAGATGTTTAATATCTTCGATATTAAAAACTTCGACTTTTATAAAAAAATTTTAATTTTTTTTTTCATAAAAAAGACTGTTATAACTTCGTTATATGGATTAATCATATGTAAATCGAGGTATTGGATATTTATTCCATCATAGATTATAAAACTATTTGTATAAAACGGAATTAATTAATTGAATTAAAAACATTCGTCGTCGAATAAATATTAATTATTTTTTATATAGATTTATATATATATATTATGGAAATATATATATTTTTTTTGTACTACCTATCGAAGAAAATCCTATATTTATAGGATTTTCTTCGAGATCTCCGCGTTTTTCCTATATATAGGAAAAACGCGGACATAGTTTTATAAAAGTGAATGTTGAATTTCCTTCCTTTGTTAAAAGATTTATTAAAATCTTTTTAATTAGAGTTATTCTAATAATATGCTTATATTATGTATAAAAATTGGTCCTTAGTGCTCTCACTATTACGAAATCAAAGTTTGCGTACTAAGGAGACTAGTGTATTTGCGCGGGCGCGACACTCGTACTAACTTCTCTCCAAACATAACCCGATTGTAGAGTTGCGCACGGAACTTGATTTCTTTTCCTCCAATGTGCTTATGGCGGCGCGGGCTACGAACGCCCGCCAAATTTTAAAATATTCCCCCTTAAGGCGAATATTTTATATAAAATATATACAAATGTTGCACACTATATAATGGATAAAGTAATGCAGTTTCCTATAAGTATATTTTTATCGAAGAAAATTATATAGAATTTTATATCCCCCTAATATATATATATAAGGGGGGGGAAAAGTAGAATAATACCTCCCCTTATATATATATATATATATTAGGGGATATAGCAGATATTTAAAACTTCGACTTTTTTCTAGTACTCGCGAATAGACTCGGAGCGCCCCTCACGGGGTCGAAGGGAGTTTCGCGCCCCCCCTCACGGGGAGGGAGGCGCGAAACTCTCCACCCTTCGGCCCGCCCCATATATATGGGGCGGGGAAGCAACTCGCAGATCCCCTCACGGGCGACCCCCCTTTCTCAAAAGTCGAATTTTTACCCCCTTATATCCGCGGGGGAGAAAATATTCGAGTTTTTAGGTCCGCTCGCAGAGGTCGCTTACCCGTGAGGGACGCTAAAGCGTAATAAGCGCTAGGATTTTTGCGTCCGTCCGAGCGAATAGCCCCGCTATTCGCGAGGCTAGATTCGCTCGGAGAGCTTCGCTCGCTGAGCGAACCTACAAAAATCCGACGGAGGTCGCATAAATTGCGTACGCAATTTATGCGCTCGGAATTGGGTCGGATTTGGCCTCCCTCACGGGGGCCAAATCCGCCGGCGTAATTGGCGCACGCCAATTACGACGCATACGCCACCCTCACGGGTCCGACTCTACGAGCGAACCTACCCCCCCGAAGGGGGGGAGCGACTAGCGAGGCTAGTTCGCTCGTACTCGTACGAGCGAACGATCCCCTTATATATATAGGGGATCGTCGCTCCCCCCCTTCGGGGGGGGAGCGCCGCCCTCACGGGCCCTAAGGGGATCGTCGCGAGTACCAGCGTCCCTCACGGGTCCGACTCTCCTCGCGAACCTACCCCCCGAAGGGGGGGAGCGCCTATCCCCAAATCGAAGAAATTTCGTACGAAATTTCTTCGACAAGGGGATCGTCGCGAGTACCAGCGTCCCTCACGGGTTGTCCTGCACGACCCTATTTGTATAGGGTCGTGCAGGACAACCCGTGAGGGACGCTGCATACGCCAATTCCTAGCGCCTCCCTGACGGGTTTGCCCCCCCCCTACGGGGGGAGGGACGCAAACCCGTCAGGGAGGCGTCCTCCGCTCCCATATATCCCATATATATGGGACCCGTGAGGGGGACCTATTAGCTTTAAAAGGAAATATTTTTTCTTCTTTTTTTTGTATCTGGGCAACATTAAAAATGCTATTTATTAACTTTAATAAAAAAAAAAATCAAATAATGTTTTTGCAAAATATTTAATTATGGGAATTCATTTATTAAATCCGTGTACACCAGGTACACGTAATAGATCGGTTTCTGATTTTAGTGAATTGACTCGTACAAAACCTGAAAAATCATTAACCTCTTACAATCAAAGATCAAACGGGCGAAATAACCGTGGTGTTATAACATGTCGTCATCGTGGTGGGGGTCATAAACGTCTATATCGTGAAATTGATTTTAGACGTGATAAAATTGGAGTACCTGCTAAGGTAGTTTCTATTGAATATGATCCAAATAGAAATGCACGAATTGCTCTTTTACATTATGAAGATGGAGTAAAACGTTATATTTTACATCCACGTGGATTAAATCCAGGTGAAATGATTATTTCTGATTTAAATGCGCCTATTTTAGTTGGTAATTCATTACCTTTACGTAATATCCCTTTAGGTGCCGAAATTCATAATGTTGAATTTCAACCTGGTTCTGGGGGCCAATTAGCAAGAGCTGCTGGTTCTTTAGTTGAAATTTTAGCTAAAGAAGGTGATTTTGTAACAGTGCGTTTACCTTCAAAAGAAATTCGTTTTATATCAAAAAATAGTTGGGCTACTCTTGGACAAGTTGGTAATGTTGAAGCTTATAATTTAACAATAGGTAAAGCTGGTCGTTCACGTTGGTTAGGTGTAAGACCTACTGTACGTGGTTCAGCTATGAACCCAGTTGATCACCCGCATGGAGGTGGGGAAGGACGTGCACCTATTGGACATAGTCGACCATTAACACCTTGGGGACGTCCTGCTTTAGGTAAATTAACGCGTAAACCTAAAAAATTCAGTAACGTTTTTATTATACGTAAACGTAAATAAAATTTGGCTTAAAAGAATAGCGCTTGCGCTCAGAGTAGCAATATGTCTGATTTTATCACGTACGAGGTCGAGGAATTGTGTCGGATTTGTGCCCCGTCCCCCGCAGGGGGGGAGGCCGCCCTCACGGGCCTCCCCCCTGCGGGGGGGGGGCACAAATCCGACACAATTCCTAATAGCAATTTGCCTAGGCGAATTGCGACGGAGCCCTGCCCCCCCGTAGGGGGGAGGGACGCTCCCCTCTTGGGACGGTTACAGGAGGTAGCCTGATTGTCTTACGTAAATTAGGGGTAGGATTTGTCATGGTACAAATCCTACTATGACACGTTAGGGGGGCGTCCCTCCCCCCTACGGGGGGGGGGCAAACCCGTGAGCGAAGCGCTCGGATTTGTGTCGAATTTGGCCCTCGTGAGGGAGGCGAAATCCTACCCAACCCGTGAGCGAAGCGCTAGGAATTGTCCGCCTCCCCCCTGCGGGGGGGGGCGGACAATTCCGACGCAAGTCTGCGAGTTGTAGGTCCGCTCTCCCCCCGTAGGGGGGTCGAGGTCGCTTACCCGTGAGGGACGCTTTAGCGTAATAAGCGCTCGGATTTTTGCGTCCGTCCGAGCGAATAGCCCCGCTATTCGCGAGGCTAGATTCGCTCGGAGAGTCGGAATTGGCGCATGCGTCGTAATTGGCCCCGTGAGGGGCGCCAATTACGCCGGCGGATTTGGCCCCCGTGAGGGAGGCCAAATCCGACCCAATTCCGAGCGCATAAATTGCATACGCAATTTATGCGACCTTCGTCGGATTTTTGTAGGTTCGCTCAGCGAGCGAAGCTCTCCGAGCGAACCTAGCCTCGCGAATAGCGGGGCTATTCGCTCGGACGGACGCAAAAATCCTAGCGTCGGATTTTTGCGGACGCAAAAATCCTAGCGCTTATTACGCTTTAGTGCGAAGCTTCAGCGTAGCTGAGCGCTTCGCAGAGCGCAAGCGCTCCGTAATAAGCGACCTTATTACGCTAAAGCGTAATAAGCGACCTCGACCCCCCTACGGGGGGAGAGCGAACCTACAAAAATCCGACGGAGGACGCGTCCCCCGCCCCTGGCGGGGGACGCGCTCGGAATTGGGTCGGATTTGGCCCCCGTCCCGCCAGGGGCGGGGGAGGCCAAATCCGTCGGCGTCCCTCACGGGTTGGCGCCCCTCACGGGGCCAATTACGACGCCCCGTGAGGGACGCCACCCTCACGGGTCCGACTCTGCGAGCGAACCTACCCCCCCGAAGGGGGGGAGCGACGATCCCCTA
>Ga0306904_100552_pt1 | contig 12077 bp, 12 predicted proteins | sample AntDeeMetagen472_FD_190446 | JGI IMG/M metagenome (GOLD analysis project Ga0306904, IMG submission 190446) | Saline lake microbial communities from Deep Lake, Antarctica - Metagenome TFF #472 (v2) (version 2) | ecosystem: Environmental > Aquatic > Non-marine Saline and Alkaline > Saline | place...
GACAGCGACAGCTCTCCGTCGATCCGTCCGTAATTCTCTCGTCGAGACCGTCAGTACAACCGCTTCGACACAGAACTCAGGCCGCAGAAACAGCTAGCCGAGGATGCTTTGTGAGGTACTGATAATTGTGATCAACGTTGGGGGCGTGTTCCGTTGATTTTCCCCGTGTCCAAACAGAGACGCCGAATGGATAAAAGTAACGTGATTAATCATGTGGAATGCCTCCGTGGGCGCAAAAGTTCAGGTGACACTCTCCGAACCGACGGTGGTCAACCCAGCAACGAGATAGTTCAAATACCACGCCGACAGGGGGAGGGCAAACATACCAGCGAGGGAACTAGTATGTTAGCGGGGATAAAGAAAACCAACGGTGGGGGAGCACCGTTGATGTTCCCCGTACTCAAACAGAGATGTCGGACGGGCAAGAGTAACTGGCCTAATTCTTTAGGGTGTTTTTATCGACTCGAAAGTCCAGTCGATACCCTCAGAGCCGATGGCGGTCAACCCAGCGACGAAACCGAACGCGAGTTCGAGTACGAACCCGTGGTCTGCGAAGACTGTCGCGAATACGTCGTTGTTACACGAAACCCAGACGCCGACTATGCAGACGACGATCCGCGGTTCGAGTGTGGGTGCAAGGTCGGTGCAATTGGGGCTGTGAAACCCGACACGTGGACTGGTGGGTCGTTCCTATGAGCGGCGACATCGACCAACACACCCGCGGCAAACTCGAAGCCGTCGACAAGCGACTCGCCGCGGCCAACGCGGAGATCGCCGCCGCCGTCGAGCAGTCGACTGGCCTACTCGGGACCGAACACCCAGAGTTCCAGTTACGAAACACCCACACCGAACTGCTGGATGCCTACCGGGAGCTGGTCAACACGATAGATATGGTCGAACGAGTCCTCGGCGACCTCGACGAGCATAGCGAGACGCCCAAACAAATCACAAGCGACCACGCCGGCCGGCTTGGCGAGACCTACGACGAACCGCTGTCGTACCTCGCTGTGCAGTTGGTAAACAAGAACCGTCGGAAGTGGCTCCATGCCAAACCCGAGACGAACGGCGCACGTGAGGTCGAACGCCACGGCCTCACCGAGAACCAACGGCGGTGGTTGAACGACGTCGTCGACGAATAGCACACCACGCTTCCGGTGGGTCGACTGGTTTTGACGACCCCACGGTGCCGGAGTAAGAGAGTACATTTCGTGTGTTCTGAGCCACGTGTTTTCGCACCCACCTTCCCACAGGGAGAGAGTGCATTTCGTGTGTTAGTCCGACACTACTGTGGCCGTCGGCGGAGAGGTAGAGAGTACATTTCGTGTGTTCTGAGCCACAGTCGACAGCTGTCTCGCTGTAGATAGAGAGTACGTTTCGTGTGTTAGGCCACCACTACTGCGGCCGTCGACAAGAGGGAGAGAGTACATTTCGTGTGTTCTTACTCGCGGCTACGCGCCACGTTCGGCTTCGATCTGCTTGCGGATCTCGATCACGACCTCGGGGTCTAAGTCGAGTGCGTGTTCGTGATACTGGCCGCCACCGCGGCCCTCGTTGCGTTCGAACCGCTGAAGGAACCCAAGCATATACAGCTCCGAGAGATGGTCTTGGATGCTTTTCAGCGTCGTCAGTGGGTCGGCTCCACAGCGGTCGGCGACAGCCTCGTACATCTGTTGGATTTCCTTCGACCGAGCGGGCGTCTTGGCATCGGCCTCAAGGATAGCGACGGCCTGCAAGATGTACTGGGCGTGTTCGGTTTGGTCACGGATTCGATTTTCCAGTCGACCGCGTTTGACCTTCGTCCGTGCCTCCTCGATATCGGCGTCGGTGACACACTTCGCACGGCGTTTCTCGGCGACTTCGCCGCCGACTCGTAGCAGGTCGATTGCCTGCCGGGCGTTGCCTACGTCACGGGCGGCGAAGGCGGCGGCTTTGTTGATCGCCGAGTCGTCGCACCCACCGTCGACAAAGGCCTTCTCGGCACGATTCTCTAAGATCGTCTGAAGTTCGACGGCGTTGTACGGGCTGAATGAAATCTCGGTTTCCATCAACGTGTCTTTGACCTTTGGCGACAGTTGCTCACGGAAGGTGTAGTTATTCGAGATGCCGATGAGGCCGACATGGGCGTCTTCGAGGTGGCCGTTCGACCGCGCCCGTGGGAGTTCGTACAACAGCGTGTCGGCGTCTTCGAGGTGGTCGATCTCATCCAAGACGATCAGATGCGTCCCACCATGTCTGTCGAGTTGGGCGTACAGCTCCTCGAAGGCATCAGCAGTCCCAAGGCCGCGTTTCGGGAACGAACTCGCCTCGGGTGGCAACAGATCGTTGACCAGTCCGCGGACGATTGTAAAGAGCGTCTTGCCGTTGCAGTTGCGTTCGTGAACATGTAGTTCGTCGGCCTCCTCGTGGGTGGCTGCTTTGTCGACCAGCGCGTCCATCATGTAGGTCGTGACGGCTGTTTTCCCGAGTCCGGCCTTTCCATACAGCATGATGTTCTCGGGACGACGACCGAACAACACGTCGCTGAGGGCGTGGCGGTATTCCTCGATTTCGTCGTCGCGTTCGAGGATACTCTCGGGTTGGTAGTCCTCCGAGAGCACGTCCTTGTCGACAAACAACGTCTCGTGGAGGTCGGCAAACGGGTCGGTCATCTCCTATCTATCCTATACTGTACGAGACTAATATATAAAACCTCACTACCGGAGATTCGTGTGTTACAGTCGTGGGTATTCAATCGGTCGGAATCGGTGGCTGTGTGGCGTCTCGACTGTCTATTTAGAATCGAGAACACACGAAATGTACTCTCTCTATGTGCTGGTGCCGTGGTGATGCAATTGTCGGGCTAACACACGAAATGTACTCTCTCACTCTCTGGTCGACGGCCGCGACAACAAGATCGCCAGTCGACGTCCTGACGGGTGTGTGGCGAATCCACTTGCAAAAGTAGGGTATGTGGTCGGGCGAGCGGGCTGCTACGGGCTGGCTTCGAGCGAATTACACTTTGAACACGGGGTGTCGACCGGCAGCGAAAAGCTCGTGAAATGTGGTGTGTAGTCGACCGGCCATTCACTTGTAGCAGTGGTGTGTCGACAGCCCGCACTGAAAGTGAACGCACAGTCGACAGCCTGCTCGCCGTCTATCGAGTTGCACGTCGACGGCGGGGTGTGATCGGCACTCTCCCACTAACCAAACGCCTGCTGTTTTCGGTAGTCTCGGGTTCCAATCTTGGTTAGTGAGACGAACCGCGGTTCATTCCAGACACAACCTCGGAGGATTGTTTTGATGCGTGTCTTATTTACACTGTGGTTGGAGATGAATCAGACGATCAATAGAATATATCTGAAGTACCTACTCGGAAGTCTCTGTCTCAACACGGGGGAGTGCGATTACGGGACGGTCTGCCTTCGTGACGAGTTTAAGCGAGAGATCTCCCGATAAAAACTGCACAATTCGATTCCCACCACGAGATCGGTAAGTGATAGCACTAGCGTCGACCTCCTTGGCAGCATCAAAGATTGCTCCTACGACATCTCGGGCGTACGCCGTGTGATCGTCAGCGTCTGGGAACTCCTCACGGACGGCCGCAAATGATGCTTCAGCAATTGCTTCTGACTGCTCGACAGGTGTTTTGTCGGGGGAACCGCCACCTTTCTCAACGACGTCGACACCGCACGCGAGACCATCGAGGAATACGTTGACCACCGATATGACGTAGAACTCGGTGACTGGAGCGTCGACAGTCCGAGCGGCCATCACTTCCTCGATAACGATGCCGATGGGCTGTCTGTTGGCATCCATGTCCGAGAAGTTCACACGTCAGTCGACTCCGTGATGAATCCGGTTCGTGATGACGACAACGTCGACGGCGAGGGGGTGGCGGCATGAGACGCCACCTCTACCTCATCACCGACCACCCGAACGACGACTACATCGGCAAGGTCGAAGCCCGCGAAGCACCCTACCAGCGTGCTGAAAAGAACGTCGAACGGCCGGTCGACAAACGCAACGTCGATACCGGCGAGTCGTGGGAGGTGTCAGTCGTCGGACTCGGCTACCACGACTTCGACGACCGCGCCGACTACGAAGAGTCGTTCAAACCCGTGGTCGACCGGAAACTACGGGAGGTAGACGACAAGCATCTCGAAACGGCTGGTGTCGAGATAGAACGCGAGGTGGCGACCGACGGCGGCCAGCCGCAGGCTGGGCCGGGCGAGGAGATCGTCGACGGCGAGGTCTACGAGTACCCGTTCAGCGTCGTCGACTACCACGGCGAGACAGTTCGTGAGGGACTACACGGGATCAAGACAAGATTACGGCGAAGGTGAAAGCGAAGACCCTAGAGGAGGCTCGAACCGACATGGAGACTCTTCGAGCATATATTGACGACCTTGCTGAGTCGACACGCCAGATCCAACCAGCAGAGACACCCAAGTAGCGGGTCGACCAGATTTTTATCGCCTCACCAGGGGTGGAGGCGAACTAATTTGAGAAACTCAGTAGATCAATCCACAGAATCGAATGGCCTCACCCCACAACAGCGTCTCGAATCGTCGAATACACGCCTTGTCGACGCTGATGAGTGGGAGTACGGAGATGCGATGGGCGTCTGCAAGTACCGGTGCATCCACTCCTTTCACCCCGTTGTTGAAGCAAAAGCCCGGTCTAATAAGGCCGATCTCGCTGTGACGTTGATTCATGAGTACGCCCATGCCCTGTTGCATTTCGGTGTCGACAGTGAACCCGAGCGGGCAAAACGTGAGGTCGAAGCCGAGGCCGTCGCGTACATCGTCGGTCGATTTTTCGACTTGGATACGAGTGGCTCTGCGTTCTACTTGGCGGCGTGGGAGAACGAGGATTCGGAGGTGATCCAGGATCGCCTTGGTCGAATTAGTTCGACTGCTCAGGAGATCATCGAGGCAGTTTCAAAAATATAGACCTACATATTCTTAACTAGGTATCCTGCTTCAGTTCGTTAGAATATATTGAACGTCAACTGCATCCATCAAATGTACTGTTAGTTGGTATTTCTAAAAATAACCTATCTGAGTCGATTTGAATTGTCATTAAATCACAATCCCTGCTATTCACAAACGTACTAGAGCGAATTAGCTGCTACGGCTAGCCCTGAAACTTAGCCCAGTAGACCGAGATCATCGATTTTCTCAACAATATTCTCTACAGCAGCAGTCGCATCCTCAGCAAATTTACCACCCGTAATTACGATTTTACCGCTCCCAAAGAGGAGGATTACGACCCCTGGATCTTCCATTCGGTAGACGAGTCCAGGAAACTGTTCGGGTTCATACTCAACATCCTCCAACCCAAGCCCGATCGCGAGTGCATTCAAATTAAGATCATAACCGAGGTCTGCACTCGAAACAATGTTTTGGACGGTGATCTCTGGAGAGTCAGTGACTGGGATACCTAATTCACGAAGCTTCTCAAAAATCATCTCGAGGGCCTCGTGGACATCATTAACACTTGCAGCGCCGGTACAGACGATTTTCCCGGAGCGAAAAATCAGTGCTGCAGCTTTTGGATCTTGTGTCCGATCAACGAGTCCAGGAAAGTTGTCTGGGTTGAATTCGGCACCGGGAATATCGTCGACAAGTGTTTCGAGATCAAGTTCCTGATCGATTCCAGTTGATGCAACAACGTTCTGAATTTCAATTGTCTCTGTAGGTGCAGTCATAAATTAATGTAACCTAGTTACGGATATGGTATTATAAAGGGTGGACAAAATCAGTCGACCTCGGTTGGATTAATTGGATTCTCACTCTTAGGAAGTTAGCGTACCTTGATCTGGAGGAGGACACTAATTTAGTCGTGATTAAGGAGTCTGTCGATATGCTTTGTATATTCGAGATTATTTTTCGCCCAGCGCATACACATCACCAGCCTGGGTGGCAACGATCACGATGCCATTAGTGATCGCTGGCGCTCTCTGGATGCCTCCGAGACCGAAGTCACTGAAAGATCGATTACGGGTCTCAAAGGACCACCACTCTGTGCCATCAGTCAGAGAAAGTGCCCGCAATATCCGTCTATCGCCGAAATACACACCATCTCCAGCAATTACCGGTTCAGTAGCCCTTGTACTCGTGTCGACAGTCCAGTCTCTGTTTCCCGCAGTGTCGACCGCGATAAGTCCCTCACCGGTCGGCACGATAATGCGATTTTCAGCCATAGCGACTGACCGACGAACAGAGCCTGGGAGGTCAATACTCCAGTCTTTAGATCCATCTTGTAGGTCCAGCGAATACAGCGTTCCGGCCTGCGTACCGACCACAACACGATTGCCTGCGACAGTAGGCGCTGCTGTCGTCTCACCATCGGTGTCGAACTGCCACAGTTGTCGGCCTGAAACGGCGTCGTAGCTGACGACCTGAGCAGTTCCCGCACCGTAGACGACTGTCTCACCGGTCACCGCTGGCGTCGAAGCGTACTCACCGAGAGTGTGACGCCATCGCTCAGTGCCGTCGTGGTCGAACGCCGCGACAGATGTGGTCCCGAGGCCCCCACCAACGAAGACACCGTCTTCGGTCACAGCTGGTGAGCTGTTTATGTCGGTACCTGTGAGTGCCCGCCATGTGATACCGCCGCTGTCGGCGTCGACTGCCGCCAGTCCCCGGTCTTCGTTCTCACCGCCGTTCCAAACTGTGACGTAAACCGTCCCGTCGTACACTGCTGGTGTCGAAGAACCGTCGTGGCCGATATCGGTGATCCATTGGCGCTGCCCTGTCGCACGGTCAAGTCGGACGAGTTTTCCCCCGAAAGAGAGATACGCCCTGTCATCGGCAACGACCGGCTGGGAGTGGTCGTACCGATGGGGTGTCCGACGCCAGTATGTCGTCACTCCATTTGTCGGCCCTGTTGCATCGAGATTTCCTGTGTGTCCGGAAGAGCCCTGAAATTGCGGGATTACACCGCCAGCGTCGCCACCAGTTGGAACCTCACGGTTCATAACTGGTGTCGGGGTAGATTCACTCGCACCATTTCCAGACCCCCAGAGACAGCCTGCCACCCCAGTGAGACCGCCACTTGCGAGTATCCCAAGGGCCGATCGCCTGTCCATACCGTCAGCAACTGTTGTGTGTAGTAAATGTCTTCTGTAGCGTCACATTTACTTACGGTTCAAAGAATCGACCTCGTTAAGGGCTTCTGTAGCAACATCACCTAATTCACCAGCCTCAATATGTGAATACCGCTCACGGACCATCTCCTCCGAATTGTCGAGATACCGGGCAGCAACTGTATATCCGAACGCGCGAACGAGGACCTCACCCATCCCACGCCGGCCACCGTGGGGTGCGAGATAGTCGTGTTTCGGATGGGTGATATCGATCTCTGCGGCCCCTGAGAGTCGCTGGAGAATCGACCGTGCGCCGTCTGTTGTGATTGACGGCGGTCGAATATCCTTATCGAGCGCCAGCAGTAGGTCGCGAGCGTACTCCTCACGGCGTTCAGCGATTGCTTCCGGGCGTTCCCCTCGTTCTGCGAGCTCATCCTGGACGATTCCTGCGAGAGTCCGTTGGTCGAACGTCGGGAACACCGGCCAGCGCTCCGTTGCGGGGTCCATCAGCTGACGGTAGCTCCGCAATGGCGAGATCACTGGGTCAGGAAGGCTGGCGGCGTCCCACTGCTGTTTCTTCCGGTAGACATCCATACTGCCATCGTCGAGTGAGAGGTCCTCCCAGCGCACTCCCCGTCGACGCGGATCGTTCGGGTCCCGAAGAAGTTCCCCCACCCGAACGGCAGTGTATGCTAGAACGAACACGAGTGCCCGGTCTCGGGCAGCTCTCAGGGCAGCATATCTAGCTTGTTGCTTCTCATGCGGGTCGACATCCTCTGGGAGTGTAGTGAATGCCTCGATGGCATTACGGGCTTGTTCGTCTACGTGACGGGTAAGTACGTGGCGCTGTTCTGACGTCCAGGCCTGCTGGTCGCCAGGCTTTCGACCGTCGTCATCGGGGAGTGGCGCGGTCGCACTAGCCCGCTGGGCGTAGTGCGCTTCGAGGTAGCCTTCGTTGACACACCAGCCACACCATGCAGAGATATAGCGGTAATAGGTTTGTACCGTGTTCTGCTTGAGTCCCCGATCACCAGCAAGATGCCGGGCATACTCACGGAACACTCGTTCGTCGAGATCTTCGAACATTGGCTCCCGGTCGACATCAGGGGCGATCCCGGTCCACTCGTCGTTACCACGGTCGCCAGCAGCCCATTCAGCAAATCGATTGAGCTCACGCGCCGCGTTCCGTCGGTAGTTTCCGCCCTTGCCACCACGGCCTTTCCCTTTGTCCTGGAGGTAGCGCTCAAACGTATCAGTCAAGGGGGTAGATTGCGTTCGTCCTGTGGGTGTGTTTCGATCCATAGTGGCCCTCAGAGAGTCTGATAGAGTCCGTTAGTCACACAAACACACCCCGCCTTCTCGGATCTGATTAACTGAGAACCGATGTACAGCGGTTGCTAGGTCAGTCATTGCGCTCGCTTGTTCTTCGGTTGGACGGCCACCACCGTAATAACTCTCAGTCCGATTCTCGCTGTAGAGCTCCTTCATCTCCTCTGCAGTGTCTCTTTCGAACAATCCAATCTGGTGTGCACGCTCATAGCTGAACTGGTGGTCCTGGAAGTCTTGGAGTGTATCGTTCGACATCGAGAGAGCATAGGCCTCTATTGATCGTTCGATAGCCCCAAAACAGACCTCGATAACGGCTGTATAGTACCCGTCTTGGGATTGCAGTGTCTCGACGACTTCAAGCAATCTGCAGGCTTTCGTCAGTTGTGTCTTCCAGTCTGCGTCTGCGCTAATCCCCTCCTCGAACTGTGTTCGACCTCTCCCAACGATCTCGAAGGCATCTTGAGCACGCTCAAGGGCTGTGAGAACAGCCTTTGGATCTGAACTGTTACTCATTATCGCCTCCTTCCTCCAAAAGGAGATTTTCCACGGTTTCGAAATCACTTGTCTTGTAGACCGGAATGCCCGAGACGACGATTTCCCGGATGTCCTCAGTGTAGGTTGGAATCGCCTGGACTGCCTCAACGTCGATATCGTACGCATATCGATTCCCATCGAATTCGGCTTCTTCTAGGTCACGAGCGATGGCGTTGGCTTCTCGTTGACTTTCGGCCCGCCCGGATCGAGTGAGGACCCAGAGATCGATATCGCTTCGTCGATCAGCTTCTCCCCGGGCAACACTCCCATACAGAATAATTCCGACCACCTCTGTGATATTCTCACGGAGCTTCTCTACGGCTGCTTTCACAGGCTGGTGATACTCTGGTTGTGGAATCCGGAGAATTGGATCGTCTGGGACAGAGAGTCGACGCCGGTTAATCTGAATGAGGCGCTGGTTACTTTCCGGTGATTCGAGAACTAGTCCGTTTGAACTGAGGACGTTTACAGCTCGTCGCACCGATTGGTGTGAGTGGCCTATCTGGTTCGCAATCTCTCGAAGGGAAAAGTCACTAAATCGGTGTTTGGTTAAAAAGAGAAGGACATCACTTGTCGCTTTGTGCTTGAACAAATCTGGATCTTGAAGGGGTATAGAAAGCGAAATAGAAGACCCATGAGAATTTTTATTCTCCGCCTCGCGGTTCATATGCCGTGATACGGACTACTACTATAAAAATATTATATGCTAACTGGGGGCTACCTAAATATGAGGTCATCTCATGACCACGCATTAGGGTGCGAGGAAGCTGATCGATCGGACGATATGACGAGTCTTTGTCCAACGATTAGGTTTCGGTTCTCCTTGTCGACGCAGTCAGTTTGCTTGAAGAGCATGGGGATGCTATGATTTGCAGTCTTTTCGGGGGTAGACGGCCTCTTCTGGCAGTTGCACGATTCATGCTTACCCGACAGCGTCGAGGTACATCAAAGTGGTCGTGATTATTGGGGTAATCATGACCAACTGGCCAACTGAACTTATCGTCGATATTTGGGAGATAGAAGACCCCACAACCCAATATACGCCCTTATGTGAAAATATGTATCGTATGTCGCTATACGTAATCTCTGAGTGTGGAAGTTGAGACTACAGTGGGTTTAGCGGGGCTGTAATGCGTGAATTTGACTGATTTAGTCCGCGTGAACTGCTTCAGATCGCTCCGCGAATGCCCTTTGTTGTTGCACTGGAATTATGTGAACGGATTTCGAGAATTCCAGCAGTGTAGCCACTCAAACGGTCCGCTAACCCGAATGGAACATCTCACTACCCGATTCCAGTCTCCTTCTTCAGCAGCGTCAACGTATTGTCCGCTGTAATCAACGGTGAATGTTCGTACTCACCGGTCAACTCGACCTGTACCAGTAGATCGACTGCTCGCCAGATAGAGTACAACAGACACGCGAACGCGAAGTAGAAGAATCGTAGCCCCAAATTCTTCGAGGTCGTCGCAGCCATAAACCGCTTGATCGATTTGTATCCGCTCTCAATCTCCCAGCGGTAGCCGTACTCAGTGAGGTGCCCGCTCCCCCGATTCGTCATGAACACAGAGTACTGCCGGTGATCGTCATGCTCGGAGTCTTCTTTTCGGCGGTAGATCAGCGTCGTTTCGTGCCACTCGTTGTTCCCGAGGTGGAGCTTGCGGTCAGTCTCATACCGATCTTCCCCTCGTTGGAGGAGTCGCTTTGCTTGAGCTCTCTCGCTGGTCTGCATCCGTTTCGGGACAACATACGAGAGCCTGCGCTGACTGATCATCTCCAGCACACGCTGACTGTCGAACTCACGATCCATCAAGACGTTATCGACGTGTACGAGGTTCTCAGCGGAGTCCAGTAGATCCTCGACAATTTCCTTCCGTGACTCCCCTCGTCGAACGGGTCGCGCATCGAGGACGAGTGGGACAGCGTTTCCGACCAGCTGTACTGTCGCCCACTGGTAGGCGTACTCGTCAGTCGGCTCTTTTGTCCCGATGATCTCGTCTTCGTGGCCAGTTCGGTCGCCTGTGAAGGGATCAGCTTCAGTGATATCAATCGCCACGATTCCGGCACGATAGAATTCTTCCGTCGCTGCTACCCTCTCTAAGAGGCGGTCGACTGCCTGCCGGTACATCTCTCTGATTTGGTCGACTGAGAGCGCTCGGAGATGATCTCGATGGGTGTGTCCGAGTGGTGTTCGATCACGCCGTGATTCGTGATGGAAACTGAGAGCCCCTTCATTCGCTGCCAAATTTTCGCGCAAACCGAGATACGTCTGTAGATCCCAGAACGCATGTTCGTGTATTTCACAGCTCTCTCCACGGTCAAGTGAGAACGCAGGATAGACAATCTGACTTACGTGGGTAGCGGTCTCTTCAGCCCGATCTAGTACCAATTGGTCCGTGAGATTCTCATCATCACTATTGTCACTTCGAAATTGGCGTGAAGGCTTTCTGGGAATGCTGACGCCTTCGTCTTCAGCTTTGATTAGGATTGCCCGAGCCCCTTTCTGAATGGTCTCTTGGAGGGTTGTTGGGAATCGTCGATGCCACGTTCGCCACAGTGTCGACTGATCTGGGACGGTCTCAAAGCCAAGCTTCTGCCGGACGTTCGGATAGCGTTCAAGATATGCCACTAGGGCTGACTCGTGTTCCCATCCGTGGACTTCTTTCAGGAGAAATGAGCGTACCAGCGTTCCCATACTGTACGTTGTTGATCTGCTGTACCGATCATGATTGGTGAAATCCACATACTGTAGTGGTAAGTCGTAAATGAACTCGTCGACCGAATTGTGGTAATCATGACTAAACCAGACTGAGGCAACAGTTCTGATGTCCTCATCAAGTGCTCCAAGCGAAGTAGAATCGTACAGCGGAGTTGTATCGTAGGCTGGCCAGTTATAATACGAAGTCCTCGCAATCTCTCGAAAAACAGCACGTCTTGAGGAGAGCGTCGAAGACATGGTGAAGTAGTAGACCTTTGATTTCTAAAAAGGCCGACATAATCAGTTCAATAGAAATTGCAAGGCTCAGTACCTCACAAAGCATCCTCGGCTAGCTGTTTCTGCGGCCTGAGTTCTGTGTCGAAGCGGTTGTACTGACGGTCTCGACGAGAGAATTACGGACGGATCGACGGAGAGCTGTCGCTGTCGGCG
>Ga0306904_100579_pt1 | contig 11567 bp, 15 predicted proteins | sample AntDeeMetagen472_FD_190446 | JGI IMG/M metagenome (GOLD analysis project Ga0306904, IMG submission 190446) | Saline lake microbial communities from Deep Lake, Antarctica - Metagenome TFF #472 (v2) (version 2) | ecosystem: Environmental > Aquatic > Non-marine Saline and Alkaline > Saline | place...
GGCCACTCCGCCTCGGAGGCGATGTCCGGGATCTCCGGCCACTCGAGGTCCGGTAGCTCCGGCCACTCGAGCGCCGACATGTCGGGGAGCTCGGGCCAGTCCGGCAGCTCGGGCATCTCCTTGTATTCCCCGTCCTCGTTCCTGAACTGCGGGAACAAATGCTCGCCGTCGCCTATGCCTTGTTGTTTGAGGTCCTGCTTGCCCTCCTCCTTGCTTGTTGACCCGAGGTAGGCCGCGGCAAGGCCGAGGGGGCTTAGCGCTAACGCGGCGGTGCTCACGGAGGCTCCGCCTGCGACCGCTCCGAGCCCCTTAAGGGCGCCGCGTCCAGCGACGCCTCCAGCGGCGCTGCCGAGCAGCGACCGGCCCCCGCCCGAGCCGTCGCTGGTCACTGCGCCCTTGGCGACGGTGCGCCGGATGCGCTTGAGCTCCTTGACCATCTGCTTGCGCTGCCTGCGGGCGTCCGCTGTTGCTGCGGCCCCGGCTGCGCCCGTGTCGCCATTGGCGCCGCCGTCGCCCTGCGACGCGCCTCCTGCGTCCGACCCGCCGGACGACCCGTCGTCGCCGGAGGTCCTGCGCTTTATGGCGCGATAGGACCTGCCCGCGGTCCGCCCGCCCGGGACGACCCGCTCGAGGCGCCTCTGCATGCCGTCGGGGTCCATCGCCGGGACGACCTCGCCGGCCGTCTCGAGCGACGACTTGATCCGGTCGGCCGTCCGCCTGAGGCCTCCCTCGTCGACCTCGGTGGACACGCGCCCCTTGATCTTTGCTTCACGGACCATCTATCTTCTGCACCTCCTCGCGGTTCTCGATGTACGCGACGGCGGACGAGAGCGAGAGCTCATCCGGGTTCACTCCCCTGTAGACGAACTCGGCTGTCCATCTGGCCGCGGTATCTCGTCCCCCAGCGAAAAAGCTGCGAGGTCCTCGTCGGCGGCCCCGCCGTTCAGGTCGCTCACGCGCACGTACAGCCATTCGCCGATCGCGTCGGGGTAGGCTCCCGCCTTGTGCGGCGCGCCGTCCGGCGTGCCCTTGACGCCCCGGTTGACGAGAGCCAGCTTGTACGCGCCCATCATGGCGGTGGTGTCGTCGATGCCCTCGTCGACCGTCTTCACGCGGACGATGTCGTCCACGCGCTGCCGGTCGCCCCAGGTCAGCTCCTTGATGCGGAAGACCGAGTCGCCCCACTCGTCGATCTTCTCGCGGACCTGGTCGCGCTCCCGCTCGACCGTCCTGATGTCCGCGTTGATGTCGCGGGCGTCGGTCTCCGCCTCGTCGTATTCGTCGCCGGTCTCCGCCTCGCGGGCCTGGTCCTTCGCCTCCTCCAGCTCGGCGCGGAGGTCGGCGATCTGGTCGTTCATCTGCTCGACGAGGTCGGTCATGTCCGCCCTCATCATGTGGCCTCCACCGTCACCGTGGTCAGGTCGAAGTCGAGCGACTCATCCACCCTGCTGCTGCTCTCGCCGAGCGAGTCCTCGGAGTACGAGGTCGGGAACCCGCCCTCGCCGTTGAACGTGAGAGACCTGCCGTCCCGGGCGAACTTGAGCTCCATCGGGTACTGGAAGTCGTCGCTCGATGTCGCAGCCATTGAGTCGGCGCCGCCGTACAGCAGGTCCTCCTCGGGCTCTGCGACCTCGGCGGCCGTGTACGACAGGGACGGCTCGTGGTCGTTGACCTCGTAGCCGATTGCAGACCGCGAGTTGAAGCCCTCGATGGGCTGCAGGTTGGGCCACCTGACGTCGAGCCTGGCGTCCTGCACGATGTATCGTTCCGTGGTATCGACGTTGAGGGTCGCGTCCTGGTACCTGAGGATGTCCGCCTCGGTCGGCTCGGGCTGGTCGCCCAGCGGCCAGCCAGCGTCCTCGCCGGTGTACTCGTACCTGTCGCAGTAGAACCCCTCGACGGTGACGTCCGTCTGCGGGTCGCCCACCCTCGGCGACACCGAGGCCGAGTCCGCCACGCACCCCTCGATGACGACCTTGTTGGTTGACGTCCTCGTGGGGTATTCGACGTAGAAGTACATGGGCCTGGGCTCTCCCTCCCAGACGCCGTCCTCGGGTTCGCCGAGGACGGCGTCGAGCCACTCGGTGCCGGTGAGGGTGAACTGCCACCCCCACGATCCGTCGAACGTGCCGGGCTCGATGTCGACCGCCCGCCTGCTGAACGGCGTGTGGATTCGAGACCCCTGGTTGCTCGCCTGGAGGGTCTGGAACTGTGCGTCGTATCCTGGTATGAATGGGGACGGCTCCGTCGGCTCGTCGCGGAACCCGGTGTCCGGGTCCACGTATGCGGCTCCGAACTTGACGTCGCCCCCGTCTATTGCTCTCATGTGTTACACTCCGGGCAGATCGCGCCGCCGAGGCCGTCGATCTTCTCGGCCCCGCACTCGCACGTCTCGCCCTCGTTGTCGCTCTCGTCTATCTGGTCGCTGTACGTCTCCGCGATGATGGCGTTCTGCGTGCCGAGGATCTCGGCGACCTCGGCCGCGCCCTCCAGCCACGCGCGCCTCTCCTCCTCGCTGTAGTCGTCGGGCGGGCCGGGCACGACGGGGTCCGTCATAGGTCCCTCGCGTGCTCGTACGCATTGACCCTGATGTCCGCTCGGTACTCGTTCTTGCCGGCCATGTCGGAGTTGTCGAGCGGCCAGCCCACCTCGACAGAGTCGTACGGCCCGAAGCCGAGTCGCCTGTCCTGGAGGACTGACCTGAGCTCGCCGGAGACGCCCCCGAGCTCCGCGTCCGCCGCGGTGTCGAAGGAGCCGAAGAGCCTCTCCTCGCCGTCCTGCTTGATGCCGTCCACCCGCCTGGAGACGGTCCAGACCTGGAGCACTGCGGTCTCGTCGACCGACTCGTGGGTGTGCCGGAAGCCCATGGGCTCGGCGGTCGGGTCCGACGACTCCTCTATCTTGACGACGTCCGAGGTGCCGAGGAGCTCCATCACGGACTCCTTCGAGAGCACGACCTCGGGGCGCTCGAAGTCCGAGCCCTCGGGCCAGTCGTCCTCGACCACGCTGGCGACCGCCCTCGCGAGCCGGCTCATCCGCCGGCCACCTCGTCGCGCGACCGCTCCATGTATCGGAGCGCCTCGGTGCCCGGGTGGTCTATCTCCTTGAAGAAGACCAGGGGGAACGTGGCCTCGAACATCTCCTGCACCTCCGCCGGGGCGTCCGGCCACTCGAAGGCGAGGAAGTCGGCCTCCTTGGCCCTGATCACGTGCGGCTCGGTGCCGTCGTTGAGGAACTGGGCCGCGTGGTGCGAGAACCCGAACACCCAGTCGTCGCCGTCCCTCTCGGGCGGCATGCCGCTCTGGGCCACGCCGAACGTCTCGTACCCGTACTCGTCGCCCCCGTCAATGAGGGCCTTATTGGCCGCGCTGAACCACTCCCGCGCGATCATCTCCGCCTCCTCGCCCGCGACCTCCTCGGCCCGCACGCGGATCTCCGCGGTATTGAACCCGGGCATCAGAAAGACCGCACCTCCGCGTACTGTTGCAGGACCTTGTCCCAGTCCTTGTTCCACTCCTCGAGCTTGTCCTTGATCCTCATGCCGTCGCCGTCCACCAGCTCGTTGAGCCAGTCGGCGTAAGACTGCAGCTCGATGGCGGCCTTGGCCGCGACCGCCTCGCGGACGTCGACCGGGCAGTAGTGCACGACGTCGCCCGCGTCGTGTGCCTTCTCGGTCGTGCCCCTCGTGCCCCTGGCGACGTCTATCGTCCCGTCGCCCCGGGACACCACGTTGACGTACTCGTCGTCGACCTTGACGACACCGCGGCGCGGCAGCATGGTCTCGTTGTCGACCGAAAGGGTGGTCTCGCCCTCGGGCGCTGCGGCGGACAGGGTCGTCTCGCCCGCGTCGTTCCGGCGCCCGCCGCCGAGCGCCCCGTACCTGTACGTGATCTTCGCGTATTCGTCGTGGAGCGACGGGCGGACGTGCGAGGTGCCGTAGCGCGTGTATATCCTGACGTAGCCCTTCTTGCTGTTGAGCTCGTACCGATCGGTGTCGCCGGTGATGTCGCGCCAGTTGTCGCGGCCCCTGCGGACCAGGAGCCTGTCGCCCTTCTCGGGGTCGAGCGGGGCGACATTGCGGTTGTACAGCCAGCTCTTGACGCCGTGCTGGTTCCGCCGCAGGTCGGCCGACAGCGTCTCGTATGTCTCGACCCTGGACTCCTCGCCTACGCGCGCCAGCCTGAGGGGCCGGCCGGTCGACGACTCGAACTCGGCCTCGACGCCCTCGATGCGCGCCGTGACTTTCTCGAGGTCCGACTCCCCGATGAAGTCGCGGCTGTCCAGCGTCGCCTTGTTCATCTGCGGGTTGAACTTCCGCAGGACGTCGACCGGGTGCGCGTAGTATAGCCTCATATTGTGTCAGGTTCAGGCCGTCGTGTACTCGATTACCACTGCCTTCCGGTTGGGCCCGAGCGTCACCGGGTACGACCGGTCGAAGCTCGAGGGCGTGCCGGCGTCGGTGAGCCATGCGTCGATGGCCGCCTGTATGGACGGGTGGATCCCGTCGAGCGGCACCGACCCGGTGGTGTTCGCTGCGTTCTTGCACTCGACGACGTCCACGGCGTCCACCATGAACTAGCTACCTCCGCCCCTCGACGCGGATCCGGACCTCGCCGACGTCGGTGCCAGCCGCGGCGTCCGTGCCGTCTGCGACGTCCACGACGGACAGCTCGTCGTTGAGGTGGTCGTAGTCGACCTTGTAGGAGCCGTCCTCCTGGCCGACCACGACGGCGCCCTCCTTGTTCTGGATGCCGGTCTCGGCGTCCGGGAACGGCTCTGCGCCCGTGCCGGAGAGGGAGTCGATGTCGATCGTGATGAACTCGACGTTGTACACGCCGAGGTTCTTCTCGCCCATCAGTCACCGCCCCCCGTGATGACCTCGCGGAGTTCCGCCTGGTTCATCTCCGCGTGGCCGGCGAGCCACTCGGCGAACTCGTTCTTGCTCGAGCTGAGGGTGATGTCGTCGGCGTCCTCGCGCAGGGTCTCTGCCGCCGCCTTCAGCTGGGACCTCGAGTACCCGTCGTCGGGGTGCGCCAGCTTCGAGGCGAGCGTGGTCTCGTCGTCCTGGATGTCGCTGTCGTCCAGCCCGGCGACGTCCTTGAGCTGCTCGCGGATGCCGTCGGTCGTGGTCTGGAGCGACTCGATGCCGAGCCGGTCGAGGACGCGCCTCTTGACCTCCCCGCCGCCCGCTCCGGACTTGAAGATGTCCGGCGCGAGGTAGTTCCGGTCGAGGAGCGCCCCCGCGATCGCCTCCTTCGAGTACTCCACGTCGAAGTCCGCCCGGTTCTCGTAGTAGCCGAGCCCGCGGTCGGGGACGAATGCGACCTCCGTCACGCCGCGGGTGAAGCCGCCGTACGAGGGCCAGTAGCCCTGCGTCCGGACGGCGTTGTCCGTGTACAGCTGGTGGTCGCCGACGTAGGTGACGGCGACCAGCACGACCTCCTCGTCGTGCTCCTCCTCGTCTTCGAAGTGCCGCTGTGATGCTTTAACAACCATCGGACTACTCCTTGAGGTCTCGGAGCTTGCCCTGGTGGTTGAATCGGTTGCAGCGGATCTGGTGCGTCGTCAGGAGGCCCTGCTGCTCCACGAGGTTGTCGAGGGCGAGAGTGTTGGTCGACTGGCCGAGGCCCGCGGTCTCGACTGTCATTGGGATGTACGTCTCGACGCCGAGCTTCGGGATGTTCTGCCCGGTGACCGGGTCCTGCTGCGTCGTCATGTCGAGCATGTAGACGCGCGAGAGACCGTCCGACGGCACGTTCGGGCCGGGGACGATCGGGATGCCCTCGTAGGTGGAGAGCTGGGTGCCCCAGGAGTGACCGCGGCGGGTCTCAGTGCCCGAGTCGGTGCCGCGGTTGACCGTCTGCGACATGAGCTGGTCCATCGCGTCGGCGCGGAACTGGCTCTCGGTGAGCTCGGAGATGACCCGGGCCGTGTCGTAGCCGGTGAAGATCGTGAGGTTGCCCCGGTTGGTCCCGTTCTGCTCGAGGGACTCGATCGTCTCGTTCAGGGCGTCCTTCGTCAGCTGGCGGTCGGTGCCGCTGTTGTGGTTGACGACGGCGTCGGCCCAGTTGGCCTCGTTCGAGGCGTCTGCGCCGGTCGCGGACCGGTCGATGTTGTAGACGTCGAGGTCGCCGTCGTTGAAGGCGGTGCCGTTGACGTCGGTCGCGTTCGCCTCCTCGTCCTCCGAGGCAACGACGCGGTCGATGCTCGTGATCTTGTCACTGTCGGCGTACTGGGTGCCGGCGTCGGTCGACGACTCGACCGCCCGGGCAATCCCGTCGGCCTCCAGCGAGCGCTGGAAGTACTCCTCGCCGATCTGCGTGATGTTGTCGAACGGGACCCCGTCCTGGATGTCCGCGAGGACCTGCTGCAGGACCGTGCCCTCGAAGCGCATGGTGGAGTGCCGAGGGTCGAGCTCGACCTCACGGGTGTCGAAGTCGACCGGCGTGTCCCACGCCCCGCCCTCGTCCACCGCGGAGAAGGTCGGCGGGTTGAAGACCGCTCGGTAGGTCATCGGCCGCGGGTCGGCGATGTTGCTCGGCGCCGACTCGGCGGGCATCTTCGGCATCATGCCGAAGAACGGCGTGTTGGTGTTCGCCTGCTGCCACATCACTTCGCCGAAGACGCGCTGGTTGCGCCCCGCGTCGCCGCTCGAGAACTGGGCCTTCTCCCAGAGCGAGTCGGACTTGCCGTAGAGGCCGTCCATCGAGGACAGCCAGTCGAAGCCGCCGGCGACGCGGCCCTGGAGCTGCGGCGGAACGGCGCCCTGTGCGCTCATTCGCCGTCACCTCCATCGTAGGCCGCTCGCATCTCCGCCCTGTAGTCGCGCTCGTTGCTCCCCGAGCCCGCCTGCGGGGACCCGGTCGAGCCGGTCTCCATCTTCTCCGCGATGGCGTCCGGTGTCGGGACCGCCTCGTCGAGCTTCGACGCCACGGTGTCGACCAGCCGGTCTCCCTGCGCCTCGAGCTTCTCGTCGAGCTCGTCCTCGGTGACGACGCCCTTGTCGTCGAGCATCTGCGAGAGCTTCTCCTCGAGCTCCTCCTCGTCGTCGCCCTCTTTCTCTTCTTCCGGTGCCTCTTCCTCGTCGTAGTCTTCGTCTTCGTCTTCGCCTTTTGTCATTGTGTCTGCCATCTCCACCGGCTTCTCGGGGTCGACGTCGGCGTCGTCCCCCGCGTCCGCCTGCTGCACCATCTGCACGGCCTCGTCGGCCGACAGGTCCCCGTTCTCGACGCCCACGAGGATCTCCTCGAGGTCGTCGCCGGAGGCCTTGGTGTCCGCTTGCAGGACGCTAATTGTGTTCATCACGTCGTCCGCCTTGAAGCTCGCGTCCGAGGACGTCTCCTCGGCCGCTTGCTTCAGGTCGACGCCGCTCGTCTGTGCCTTCTCGGTGGCCGCGCTAGCGGCCGCGAGTAGTTCGCCGTTGAAGCCGGCCTCGTCGCCGGCCTTGTTGAGTAGTCCTTCAAACATTGTTCTGCCTCCGTCTGGGCTGTCGGCCCTCGCCCCCGCGGGCTTCACGCGATCGCCAGTCGCGCTGTCATCAGTAATGCCAAACACCGCCTTGTAGTCGGCGAGCCCGAACCGGCTGTCCTTGTTCTTGATCGCCTCGTCCGAGCCGATCGTGACCGCGTGCCAGTCCAGGTCCGTCACGTCCTCGCCCTCGGGCGTGCGCTCGGTCTTCTTCGCGTAGATCGTCACGCTGAACCCGTTGAGGTCCCCGCTCAGGCACCTCAGGCGGGTGTCCTTGCCGATCTCGGTGTCGTCCCAGAGGTCGGCGACGATCCAGAACTCGTCGTCGTCGGGTTCGCCGTCGCGCCGCTCCGACACGACACCCGGGTTCGCGCCGGTGGCGAGCGTGTCGCCCGCCTCGAACGCGAACGTCTCCCCGTCGATGAAGACGTCCTTGTCCTCCTCGAGCTCCCACTCGGGCAGCGGCTCGCCGACTCGTACGTCCTTGTGCCGCCGGCTGATGTTGCCCGACCGGAAGAGCTGCTCGAGCGAGGAGTCCAGAGCCTCAATGTCGACGCGCTGCCCGTCCTCGTCGTACTGCTCAACGGACGCCTTGCCGTAGATGATGAAGTGGTCGGCCTCGACGGCCTCCTTGTACTCCACCGGCAGCTCGTCCATGTCGACGAGCTGCTTCTCGCGCTTGCCCTCCTTGTACCGAACCGACCCGGGATCGAGGGTCCGGCCGCCGGGCCCGCTGATGGGCCCGAACATGCCGCGAGCCGACTTCTCGGCGATCGCGCTCGCGCTCGCGCCGGTGGACTTGCGGCCGACGTCGTTGTCGTTGTATTGTGTCATGATAAGATCAGTCCGCGATTCCCGCGAAAGCGCGGTCAATCGTCGAGCGAGTCCGGGATCTCCTCGAACGCATCGTCAATGGTCTTCTTGAGCTTCTCCTCGAGGTCGGCCTTCTCTGCCACGCCGGAGTCGACCTGGTCCGATATTTGCCGAACCTCGTCGCGTACGGCGTCCTTGACGTCCTCGAGGATGAGCCGCCCCTCGGAGTCCATGTCGTCGCCGAGGTCAGTGACGTCGTCCAGGCCGGACGCGTCAAGGATGGCATCCTCAACCGCGTTGTCCCCGCTGTACGAGTCGAGGCTGGCCATGCCGTCTTCAACCAGCTCATCGTGCACCCGATTTGCGGCGTCTCGCGGGTTAATGTCGCGTACGGACTCCACGGCGTCGCCTTCGTCATTGCCGCCCATCGGGTTGGGCACGTCGTCGTTCTGCATGTCGCCCAGCTCTCCGTCGTCCACGGCGTCGTCCGGGTTCTGGGCCAGGCCGAGATCCTCGCGGTCGACCTCGGTCAGCTCGTCGTCGTCGCCCTCCAGGTCCTCGTCGGGGTCGACGCCCTCGCCGGCGACCGCCCTCTCGATGTCGTCGACGGACAGCTCCCCCGACTCGATTTGCTCCTGCATCTCGTCGAGCGAGTCCGGGATCCCCTCGGGCGTGCCGCCCGGGGGCTCGTCGTCGTAGATGACCGTGTCGCTCTCGGTGTTGCGCCAGCCGACGCCGCCGCGATCCCCCTCGTACGGGACCCACGAAGCCTTGCCCGTCAACCCGGCGAACGCCTCGTTGATCGTGGCGTCAAGTTTTTCCTCCAGCCCGTCGTAGTTGTTGTCCTGTGTCATGCGTATCAGTAGTTCGTTGAGCCGCCCGTCATCCAGCCCGGCAGCGACGACGCTTTCTGCTCGGGCCCGTCGTCCGGCGCCCGCGATGCCGGCTCCGGCCAGCTCTCCCTCGTGTAGATATTGCCCTCGCGGTCGTATGCCGCGTACGTCTCGAAGTCCGTGTCCGGGGGGATGGTGACCTCGTCGGCGTCGTCAAACTCCACGAGGACGTGACCGGCCTCGGAGACCGTGCCCCCCGTCTCTATCTCCACCAACGAGTATTCGCCGTCGTCCGGCCGGAGGCCCGACACGACTTCGTCCAGTTCCATTGCTCTATTTATTTATTCGCGCCCGGGGAACATTAAGTCTTCCCCTGGCCCCTCGCCAGATACATCGGGGTATAAACGAGTGAGGTTTTTCCATTATATCTTATTATGGGTTTCCTTCACTCGTTTATAAACCGACGATGGCCGCTCCGGGCCCCTCGCCAGATACATCGGGGTATAAACGAGTGAGGTTTTTCCATTATATCTTATTATGGGTTTCCCTCACTCGTTTATGACCCGATGTATCCACCCGACGATGGCCGACTCCTATGGATGGGCCCCACAGATCGAACAGCGGTGGACAGAAAGAGCCAAAGCGCGTCAGTCGTCCGACTTGGCGCGATTGAAGCGGACGCAGTTATCGCCGGAGCCAACGCCGATGAATGAGAAGCTCTCGTCGGCGGTCCAGGTGGACAGGACCTCGGAGTCCCCGACGGCGGCACGGCCGGAGCAGTCGACCTCGACCCACTGCCAGCCGTCGTTGTCGGCCGAGTCGACGACGGTCATGTCGGCGGATGCGTCGACGCGGGCCTCCAGGCGGGACAGCGGGTCGGCGTCGGACCAGTCGTGGGTGACGCGACCGGCGGGGGAGCCGGCACACCCGTCGGCGTCCGCGCGATGTTTATCAGCGGTGTGTTCGACGGCCTCTTCGCCACAGTTCTCGCAAACGACCAGGTCGTTCTGACTCATTACATTCTATAGTATGCTACGTAGCTATATAAGTACTACTATGAGACGACCGCCTGGATGGCCTCGCGAGCGGCGCCAGTGCAGGCGTCGTCGGGGTCGGCGGGCTCGCCGAAGAGCGCGTCCATCTGGGCTGTCAGGCAGTCGTCCACCTCGGGCAGCACGCCGTCGTCCAGCCCGGCGTTGTTCTTGTAGACGGTGTCGTGACCGATCTCGATGATCTGCTCCATCTCCTCGGACTTGACCTGTATCTCGCCGGCCAGGCCGTCCTCCGTCTCGAAGTCGATGTGCACCGCGCGATAATACGTGTCGTCGTCCGGGTCCAGCCTGTCGTCGACCTCGACGGAGGCCAGGTCGAGGTGCTCGGACAGGTCGCTCGCGAGGTTGTCCGCGGTCTCCCTGACCTCGTCGATGTCGCTCGGGACGAACTTGGCCCCGAAGACGTCCTCGAGGTCGCCGACCGACTCGGCGGACGCGTCGTCGCGGCGGTGCGCCTTCTCCAGCATGGACGGCGCGGACTTGACCCGGTGGGTCGCCTTGGTGTCACCGGGCATGCCGGACGCCTCGACGATGTCCTCGAACAGCTCGTCCGACCGCTCGCGGTACTCGTCCTCGAGGGCCTCGGCCTCGGACCACTGCTCGTCGGTGAAGTCGTACTGCTCGCGGACCCGCCCTGAGATGGACGCCATCGCCTCGTCGAAGGCCTCGACGTCGTCGGAGTCGTAGAACGTGCCCTCCGCGGGGCCGGTCTGGACGTTCGCGCCCTCCGGCGCGTCGGTGGGCGACTCGATGTAGACCTTCTCCTTCGAGCGCAGGTCCATGAAGTAGTCGCCCGTGTCGTCCGACTTGCGCTCGAGCGGCCCGTCCGACGCGGCCATCTCCTCGAGCGCGTCTATGCTGAATGGCGTGTCCTCCACCGTCTGCCTGGCGGCTTTATCGTCCGTCTCGAACGGGTCCACTTCGGGGTCGGGCACGGGCAGCTCGCCGACGCCCCTGGCCGTGAGCGGACTCGGGAGCATCTCCGCCAGCGCCCTGAGGTAACCGGGGTCGCCAGGCTCGACCTCGTACGCGCCGTCCACCGACGCCTCGTCCGCGGGTGTCGTCGCCCTCCACTCCGCGGGGCCGTCGGTCAGCAGGACTAGCACGTCCTCGGCGAGCGACGTCGCCGCCCTGTACGTACCGTCGTCTGAGACCGCGCCCACCGTCTCGCCGAGCTCGCGGTCCTCTATCTCGATCTCCGTCATGGTATCACACTGGTATGTTTGTCCTGTGGCATATTGAGTCCTTCCGTCACCGTCACAGCTCCTGTTGAATGTTGATGACCTTGGCCGGCGGTAGGTCGTTGATCCACTCGTTCAGCCTGCCCCTCGGGGCCACCAACGGCATCTCGCGGACCTCCTCGTCCGAGAGGACGTTCCTGGCCGCGCGCTCGAGCCTGGGC
>Ga0306904_100617_pt1 | contig 11113 bp, 10 predicted proteins | sample AntDeeMetagen472_FD_190446 | JGI IMG/M metagenome (GOLD analysis project Ga0306904, IMG submission 190446) | Saline lake microbial communities from Deep Lake, Antarctica - Metagenome TFF #472 (v2) (version 2) | ecosystem: Environmental > Aquatic > Non-marine Saline and Alkaline > Saline | place...
ATGGTTGCTTACGTTCGGAAAACGCCCTGACCAAGCAAGTGGGTATGCTCTCGGTACCCTGAAACCCGGTGCGTACCGAATGGACCGGTTCTACCGGTTCGTTTGGGAGCAAGAAGGCGGGTACACGGTGAACGTCACGCATGAGAACGCCGACGCGTGGATGAAACATCTCGCGCGCGAGAACGTGAGCACGACACACAAACGAAACTGCCAGAAAGCCGTTAAACGACTGTTCAAATGGCGGCACCATGAACACGGACTCGGCACATGGGACCCCGACATTACGTTCGCCGCGGACACCAGTACAAACCCTCGGGACTACCTGACTCGTGACGAGCGATCTGCCGTGCGTGAAGCGGCACTCGAATACGGTTCCGTTCCTAAGTACAACAACCTCACACCGTCGGCACGAGACCGGTGGAAGCAGTATCTCGCCCAGCGATTCGAGAAACCAAAATCAGAGGTTGAACCAGCCGACTGGGAGCGCGCGAACGGGTGGAAAGTCCCGTCGCTCGTCTGGACGAGTCTTGATGCCGGGCTCCGGCCAATCGAAGTACAACGGTCAACAATCAGTTGGATCGATGTCGACAACGCAGTTCTCCGGATCCCGAAAGAAGACAGCTCGAAAAATCGAGAACACTGGGTCATCGGTCTTCAATCTAGAACGGCAGAAGCACTCGATAATTGGCTTGCAGAGCGTGAGACATACTCGAAGTACGACGACACGGACGCGATCTGGCTTACTCGAAACTCGAATCCGTACCATACCACATCGCTTCGCTACCTGCTTCAACAACTCTGTGAGGTTGCCGACATCGATACCACCCACCGGCAAATGAGCTGGTACACGATTCGACACTCTGTTGGGACGTACATGACTCGGGAAGAAGACCTCGCAGCGACGCAAGCACAACTCCGTCACAAGAGCGCCGAAACAACAATGAAGTACGATCAAGCACCAGTCGAAGACCGGCAAGACGCATTAGACCGGATGGGGTAATCGTTACAAAATATTCGCTGCATCCTCCAGGATTTCGTCTGTTGGGTGCACGTATCGGGCTGCTGATTCTTTGCTAGTTTGCCGAAGTGTTTCTGCAACGATTTTAAGATCGTTATATTCTTCGTAAGTGTATGTTCCCAATGTGTGTCGAAATGAGTACCAAGTTATTTTTCGTCCTCCTACCTTGATGTCGGCTTCTTCAAGTAAATCATCAAGTACATCATTGAGCGTTGCTGATCTGTACGGGTTACTTTGCCGATTGAGCCACATATAGTCTGAATCATCGTACCGTTCGTCAGTTTCACGCTGTTTGAGCCAGAATTCAAGCGACTCGATTGCGTCATCACCCAGCGATTGTTCCCAATCTTGGTTACTTTTGACAGCCTTTTTTGCTGGGATTGTGATTGTCCCTTTGTCTGGATTGTACCAGTGTACTTTCATCCGCTCAATGAGTGCCGGCCGCCACCCTGCTGATCTTTCCGTGGCGATAATCGAAGGGATTTTCCAGCATTTGTTAACCTTGTCCCAATCATCTGGCTTGACTACATTCTTTGGTTTACCGAGCTCTTGAGAAAGATACGCTCGCCACCGGTCTCGCCCCTCAGGAGTGAGATTGTTGTATCTTGGGATGGATTTGTAAGTAAGCGATGCCTCCCAAATCCGTTTAATTTCATCTTTTGTGAATGGGTCAGAATTGTTTGTCGAAAATTCATCTTGGAATGAAATCTCCGGCTCCCAGTCAATTTCCCGAAACTCAAACCAATTCACTAATGCATTAGACAATTTTCGCTTACTCCCCTCAGAGTAACGCTTGTTGTCTACCCGGCGTAGATCATCAGTCGCAAGAGCTTCGATTACTCGATCTGCTTGTTCTGGGGTGATCTCTACCGCTACCCCGTCTTGTTGCCAAACCCATTTTATCAGTTGACGCACTCGTGATGATCGAGTGCCGATAGATCGCTCAGAGTATCCTATCTTTTTGCGTGGATTTTTCCCCTCTGATTCAAGGTATTGTTTAAAATCATCAAACCTGGATTTGAAAATGGCTTGTTGTCGGTGATTCAGTTGCGACAACCAGTTTGACTGATTACTCTCAGACTGGCTACTCATCGTTGCCACCCTGTAGTACGGGCCTATACGATTCCTGGTTAGATTGATTCACTCGCTGTAGATCGCTGCGTTTCAAACGCATCTGTTCGTGGCCGCCAAGTTCCGATGTTTGCTTTGTTATGACCATCAGATCAAACAGGTACAGTAACGACCTACTTTTAAACCCTTGGCCTGCTGTGATTTCCAATAGTGTTGCGTATTTCGATAAAGCGTCGCTAACAGTTCTTAGAACCTCTAATTCACACGAATCCAGAATTAGTCAGAAGAGGATTTATGTCTAAACAACTAGTTTTAGTTTGTCTTCATGAGGCTGAAATTTAATGAGAATCTAATTATATAAAATCCTTATCAAAGTGTTTGAAAAATTTTATTTTGATTGCTCAAGTGATTACATTGAGTAGAATAAATTAATAAAAGAATTTTATATGTGTGGTGAAACATATTCGTATGCTTGATTCTGCCTCCGCTGGCGATATTTCTGCAGTGCGTGAACACACGCAAGAACTGATTGAACAGGCACCAAATGCCGACGAACCGGTGCTAATTGAAGCACCTCCAAATGCAGGTAAAACAACGAGCGCAATCAAACTGGCTCAGAAAGCAGAGAAGCCAGTTACATACCTTGCTCGCCGTATAGATCTTTACGAACAAGCAGAAAAGAAAGCCGAAAAACATGATCTCCGATTTGAGAGAATCCCCGCACCCCAGCGTGATTGCGAGACATTTACCGGCCAAAACAGTGGCGATTCAGGTGCAGTCAAACAGCTCTACAATAAGGGGTACTCAGGATTCAAAATACACCTAGATTTTCGTGACCTCACTCCGTGCGGTATGGACTGCGATTATATTCAAAAATTAGGGACTATTGATAAAGAGATCGACGACATTGATCTACTCATCGGGCATCACAGCCACTCCAAGCGACAGCAATACATTAAAGATCGAATCGTTATTATTGATGAATTCAATCCCGACCTATTCCTGCACACCTTTCCTGACGACAGCTCAGGAGTTATTGACGAACCTGGCAAAATCATTCCAAGATTCCTCAAAGCATTAGAGACAGCTAATGATGGTTTTCCAATAGAAGTCTACGGTGATGTCACAGACCTTGTACAACAACGCGACAGGGGAGAGGACTGGCAGGAAGCAATTGACTGGTTTAGAGATCAAGAACGTGGTGCAAGCCGTTACGCAGCTGGTAGTCTTGATTTCTTTGACCCGACACTGAAAGAATATGATGATGTTAACGCCTATGCACCATTTCTAACGTTCAGCCTGCTCTGTATGGAACGTATTGGGCCAGGCATTGAACTAGCTCCGCCTCCAGATGGTACTCTTGATGGAATTTGGAAAGACGCTAATCTTGGGCCAGCGACCAAATGCCTCCGAAATCGAAACACTGGAAAAATGTATGCCCTACAGTCTCCAGACCTCTCTGCTGCAGAGCAAATCATTGGTCTTGACGGGACTCCAACAATTGATTTGTGGAACCTGCTGTACGCACCTAAAGAAGGGTTCGATCACCAGCAAATCATTTCCCGTAATGATTTTTCGAAGTACCTCAGCTCCGCAATGAATCTGTCAGTTATCCAGATAGGCAACGGTATGCATCCATATGCTGCAGGGAACATTAGCGACTTAGATTCAGACCGTTTTACTGCCATACGAGCACTTGAAGAAGATCGATTCGCGTTGATATCAACTAAGCAAGCACTAAAACGGTATCAGAGCAAGGGGCTACTCAAAGATTTTGTTAAAAAAGTGAAAACAGAATTAGATAACGATGAGAATCGGGTCTCTACAGCACATCAGGCCCTTCACTACGCGATGATCAAAAGTTCAAATGAATTCGAAGAGGAATCATTGGGTGTCGTAACTGGAATGCCACATCCTGGTTATGATGTTGTGCAACTCTGGGCAGGGTTCTGTGGTGAAGCAGTCGAATTTGATGATGTTGGTGAAGAAGACGTTGAAGAATCATTTAACGAACTTGGTGAACGAATTCAAGAGCACTTTGTACATAATCAAGTCGTGCAGGCAGTTCTGCGATATGGACGAGCTGAGTCAGTGTACGAAAATGAAGGAGCAACGGTTTATGTTAGCACACACGCTCTACCTGATTGGTTTAATACAGATACTGAGTACACTGTACAGTCCATAAGATTGGAGGGGGCGGTTCTTGCTAAGTTATTTGAGATCTACCAAACTGAAGACAAACACAGCTTAGCTCTACAAACAGTGGATCAGATATACAACGCAATTGACAGTGATAATCGGTTTGGAGATGACCACTCGAAACGAGGAGTGCGACTTGTCTTGAAACGATTAGAATCAAAACAGTACGTTAGACACGAACCAGATCGAGGGAAGCATTCTGCGGATCTTTACTCATGGAATGGTGACGGTGAAATTCTGCAAACAGGAGAGGATGGGCTGCTTCTTTGTATTCAAGACGAAATTCATATAATTCAAATAAGAAGTAATTAGAATCAACAACTACGTCTGCTCTTGCGAAACCGATTATCATGAGAGTATAATTTGCATAATTTATACTTTAATTTAATAACACTATGGTACTGCATCTGAAAGAGCGAACAAATAGAAAATTACTATCGATAGAAGAAGTCTAGTCCATTGATTCTAAAGAGAATCCAGAATCAGTAAGAAAACTCTTCAACAGAGATTATGCTCTCGAATTCTAATTTTCAGTGGAAATCACACTTTCTGAAAGAAGCATTCTAAGAGCCCGATTCGGATTACCACAGTCATAGCAACGGGCGTTGCCTCCAGGTAGGGCACCTGCGAGGCACTGTAGTTCACGCAGAAGCCATACACGGTGAATTAGATGACGACTTTTGAAGATCTAATTCCCAATTAGAGGTTCTCTGCAAGCAGAATCTGCTTTAATCAAACTCAGTAGCTTCGCAGAACCAATTATGGCTAAGAAACATAAAAGTAAGTCAAAGAATTCCTCAGATGAATATGCGACACCTCGATGGATGGTCAAAAGAATCAACAAGGGAACCAACGGAGTTGATCTTGATCCCTCTTCAGGAGCTGAGAAAATCCCAATCGCAGATGAACGATACACTATAGAAGATGATGGTTTAGCGAATCCGTGGTTTGGTACGGTCTACTGTAATCCACCTTACTCGGAACCAGACAAGTGGGTCAATAAGGGGATCTCGGAGTCCTCGAAAGATGATGTTGAACTGATTATCTTCCTTGTAAAGGGGGACTCATCGACGAATTGGTGGCACGATTTGTATGAACACGCATCGTTCGTGTGCTTCATTGATCAGAGATTGTCTTTCGGCGAAGGAAATTCGTCAGCCCCATTTGCAAGTCACATGTTTGTGATAGGTGAGCCAAGCGACGAATTCACAGAGGTATTGAATGGCTTCGGAATCGTTCAATCAATTCGGACTCAAGATGATAAATAAAAGATAACCACAACCTCTGAGAGAGTCGTACCGTCCTCAAAATAACCTTTTTGAACGTCGTATCTAGTTAATTTACAGTTTCCGCACAGTGTGTTGTCCGGGTATGCACATGGTGACACACTCACCATGACAAATTTCGAATTCATAGATAAGAAGAGCAGCACCGTCGAACAGCACAGTCATCAAACAAGCCTTCGCAAAAGGCTTGAAAATTATTTTTTCGAAGGTCGCTTGTCGACAACTCTGTACCGATTGGGCAAATCACAGCGATCTCTCGGTAGAGCGCTCAACAGCGGGTACTTCCAGTTCAAGTTTAGCCACGTTTATGTAAATAAAAATAAATTACTGCAATTGATTGTAGTCAAATGTCTACACAAGAGTCATGTAATTGACTCTAGCGTAGTCATCTGGCAACATCACAGTTCAGAGAGTGAGTCGAAATGAGCGGCGATAGCAGTGATCGCGTCAAGCTCAATTTACGAGTTGATACTCAAACCAAACGAGCTTTTGAAGATCGGGTCCATGAAAAATACGGCCAATCGACACCCTACGCGGGTTTTGAGTTGGAAAACGAACTACGATACTTCTTGGATGAGGGTCCTCTTGCAGAACTCGAATCAACGATTAAGACTCTACACGGGGACTCTTATTCAGCCACGGCCAAAGAAAAAAATCTTCAACATGATCGAAACAAGACAACTCCTGTCTGCTATCGAATTTCAAGTTCGGTACGAAGGAAGCTACTTGCTGTCGCCGACGATGGGTTTCGATCTCCTGGAGAACTGGTTGAACAGATAATGATCCGATATGCTACTCAGGGATGTACGATACAACGACTCAATGCAGACATCGAATCCTTGGGGCCGAGGGATACAACTCAATCGGAGACTAGTGATGATGCTGTGACACGACGAAAAAAGGAATTAGCTGAGTACCTATTCGAAGACGGTCTCTTCATGTTTGATATGGCTGATTTCAGAACAGCCTGTGAAAATGTGGATTCCATCAGCTCTTCGGATTATATTGTGAAGAAATACTTGCCAAAAGTATTAGATGAGATGGGGTTTACTTGGAACTCAAATGATAAAACCTCATTCATAAACAAAGAGTTAGCAGATCTGGAACCTCACAGAGATATCACCAAGAAGCCCTACATCATAATGGATGATGACGACAAAAAATTAGCAATCAAAGTAGAGTTGTATCGATCATTATCCGGAAAACGATACGCAAAATTTGGACCTCAGGAAGCAGTTGATGCGCTTCAGGGTCGACCCAAGAAACCAAATGTTCGTCGTCTAATGACTGAAATAGCTGCAGAAACACCAGGGTACCGGTACGATAAGAGCAATCAAACACTTAAACTGAATCGAAAGCACGTTGAATCAAATAAACAGGAAAATATGGATATTTACAACATTATTTTACGCGATTAGATAAAACTGACAGCGTCATCTATTTTCCGCAAACCTGGGTTTGATATTGAGAATCTAGCAACGGACTCCGCTTGATTTCGTTCATTCTGATTACCTCACACAGGCCGAAGTATGGTATTTGATTGTATTTAATAGAACAAACTAAGAGAACAATGCTTCAGGTCTATTTTACTGAGTTTTAAATATAACGCGACTTAAATAATGTATGTCCAGTCGGTCCCCGTACGAGAAAGCACAGACGTACAGCCTTTCAAACCACCAAGTAGATATTCTTTACCGGGTCACAGCTTGGTTCAACGGATACTTCTTGGAGCTACAAAACCAGAAGATGTCGATTGGAACCGACTATGAGCCGACACTCCGACAGATTATGGACAAGAGGTGGGAGCCAGCTGTTGACCACGAACATGAATTGTTAGTTGACCGTGGGGTTTTCAAAAGCAAGGATAGAGGCGAGGATACTTACGTCGCAGGGCGTCGCTGCCAGTGGTCACCAACTGAAAAATGTATGAAGATTATTGAACACATCTTCGCTCACTCAGATGGTATTTACCCGAAGTGGATCTTGGACGAACACCCACGCCCACCGACATTCCGTGATGGAAGCGAGTTGTTGGAGCACAGAAAAGGGACCATGGCGGCAGCAAACGTGTTCTCTCAGTTGGAGCGTTGTACTGGTATAGATGTGTATCCTCGGGTAAACCTCCCACAGCGGCCAGACCTCCGTCTGTGGAGCAACGGTAACCAACTCGCGCGGGTGGAGGTGCTAACTGCTCACCGGAATACTGAAAGCTGGGAATCTAAGTTTGAACACTGGTCGCAGCCGAAAGCGGGTCCAACGATATGGGTATTCCCCAACCGACAGACGATGATTCGCTTCTGGAACCACCTCATTACGCACGGGTTTGTTGAGCTAGATGGAGGACGCTTCGGCGGCGACGAAAAGAATTGGGCTCCGAAGCGAGTAAATGATCGGCTTCACCGGACCTCCGAAGGAGCAGGTAAATACAATTCGATTGACGCTTGTTGGACTATAGCTGGGTTAATAGAGGCCAGTCTTGTAGACGCATTCGAATTCCTCAAACGAAGTAATATCATCCTACGTTCATAAATAAAAACAGACCCCCAAAATAGTTTCGTGAGTCAATATACACCAATAAGTGTGGATCGTACACCCTCTAAATCTACATTTGAAAATACCCGTCTGACCAAGGTGTACGTGCATGTGTACGAGTGTACGAGGGGGGTGCCTTACCTTGTGTACGAAATACTGGACCTCGTTCCAACCTCGTACACCCCTTAATCAATAATTTCTGATAACAATTTTTGCTTGGATGAATGCGTTGTTAACAATTCAATTACCCTGTTCGTCCGAGCGATCAGATACCTGCAAGACGACACCACCATTCGGACTCAACAACGGCTGAACGAGGCTCGTGCCATTCGATAGTTCGTCTCACGACCGTCGTGTCGAAACCGCGCTGCTCCAGATGACGTCGACATTTATCTGACTGGTAGGTGACTGCCAACATTTCTCATCCATATCTTAACAGCGCTCACATTGTACACACGAAAACGGCTAAATAGATTGGCTCACATTGTACACATGATGAGCACCGACAAGAAACGGGTCCAGTTCCGGGCCCCGAACCGGCTTATTAACCGGGCTGATGCACTCGCAACAGTGTTAGGGGAAGACCGAACAGACATTCTCGTGACTGCACTTCGTGAATATCTCCAGGACGCCGCTCACAATGATGCACTCACCCAAGAAATTGCTGCAGCCTACTACGACGATGAGATCACCTACGAGCAGCTCAAATCACTGGTCGGCGCAGAAGAGGCTGCCAACCTCCGCGTGTTGAAACAGCAGTTGGACGATGATTTCGTCGACGATATCGCCGAGGTATAAATGCCCAAACTGGTCGCAGATACCTCTGGGCTTGTTAGTCTCGGTATCGCCGACGGTTCTAATCCAGATCCGCTCACACTCTGCCTAGCCGTCTACGATGTTTTTGTTCCAACAGAGGTTATCGAAGAACTCGAAGAGATTGCCTTATACAACGACATCCATGGTCAGGCCGCAACCGCAGTCTGTGATCGAACCGCTGAGTTGACGATACAGTCAGTTGATCTCGACGCCGAGTTCCCGCTTGACGATGGTGAGAACGCTGCAGTGACACTCGCTAACGAAATCGATGCTGAACTGTTACTGTGTGATGAATTCAATAGCCTCGGGTTAATCCATGCCTCACTCGCCAATACACGACTCGTGACTACGCCGACGCTACTCTCAGTGTTTGTCCGAACGCAACGACTGGCAGCTTCGGAAGCACTCACTCTACTTGAAGAAATGAGCAGTGCCCGAAGTTGGGACACAAACACCTACGTCCAACGAGCCCGCTCGCTGCTCAATAGTTCGTAACAGAAACACCCATTATAATTTACATAACGGACACGATCACAGAAAACCCGAGTATCGATGGACACAAGCCATCAGCGGGTTGCACTTGATCTCCTAGGAAGACCACCTTTCGGGAGTGTCGACGGTGATTCTTCTCTTCTCAGTTACCTTTTCGACGGCGAAACCGCTTTAAATATGAATATGATATGAATATGTATGAGTCGAACCCAGGAGCGCAAAGTCGGTGAACGGGGACAAGTTACCCTACCAAAAGAACTGCGCGAGAAATTGAACATCGAAGGCGGTGACGAAGTACTCGTTCACGAAGAAGACGGGAAAATCACTATCGAAAAACCTGTGAGCCGCGAGGAACTCGCCGAAGGATATCGACAGTATGCCGCAAAGTCTGAGGCCCTTACCGCGGAGATGGCCGATGTGTCTCGGGAAGCCGACGAGTACCTCGGTGATGTCCCCAAGTGGTAGCCGATGAACGTTCACCGCGGGGACATCGTTATTGTCGATCTCAACCCGACGGAAGGCTCGGAGCAGCGTGGGACACGACCGTGTCTCGTCGTCCAAAACGACGTTGGCAACGAGAACGCCCCGACGACCATCATCGTCCCGTTCACGACATCGAGTGGGAACAAACTGTATCCGTTCGAGGTACTCGTCTCGGCTTCGGAGTCTCCTCTTCGAGAGGATTCAGTCGCTCTCTGTAGTCAGATTCGCACTGTTTCTATCGAGCACCGTATCAGGGACAATATCGGCTCTATACCCGATACTTGTATGGAGGAGGTTGATACGGCACTCGAATACAGCCTCGGTTTGAAAGAATTATAGTTCTATCCAACGCATTTGGTGAGAACTGACTACGATATCTCTGCCTGCTCTTCTGTCGGTGGTTACCACTACTATCAAAGTTCTTGATTATATTATATAGAATAAACATAAAAAGACACGATATGTAAAAGATAAGTATATTGCACTGTGAATTAATATAATTAGGTGAGACAGTCTATGGAAAATTTCCTCACACCAAACGTAGCTGGGTTAATAATGGTGACTGGTGCAATCTTTCCTGCGTTTATTATATATTGGCTACGGAACGAACGGCACAAACCAGCTGTTTTTTGGTTTCAATTTGCGATGTTGAGTGGGATGTTGTGGTCTGTTTCATTCGGCTTGATAGCACTAGTTCGCTCTCCTGAGCTCCGATTTGCTATCACTAATTTTTTCATAATTGCCGTGCCACTCTCTGCAATTTCTACATTCATATTTTGCTACGAGTTCACATTTAAAAAGAAGGTTCCAAGAGGTGTTTTTGTTCTATTTATACCCGTTGTATTGATGTTCATATTTTCTTGGTTCAATCCGTACAATCTCATCTACACTATGGAAAACCCGTACCATACCGCAGAGATCCTAGTACCAGCTAATGAGGGTTCAATTAGACCGATAATCAATGTGGGAATGGGATTTCTCTTAGTGATTATGTCTGCCGGAATGGTTCTTGGTGAGTGGATGAATTCTTCACAGAAAGTTAGAAAGACGCAAGCGCTATTTATCCTCATTTCGATAGCCACCTCCTCGATTCTCAGTACCTCACAAAGCATCCTCGGCTAGCTGTTTCTGCGGCCTGAGTTCTGTGTCGAAGCGGTTGTACTGACGGTCTCGACGAGAGAATTACGGACGGATCGACGGAGAGCTGTCGCTGTCG
>Ga0306904_100692_pt1 | contig 10386 bp, 9 predicted proteins | sample AntDeeMetagen472_FD_190446 | JGI IMG/M metagenome (GOLD analysis project Ga0306904, IMG submission 190446) | Saline lake microbial communities from Deep Lake, Antarctica - Metagenome TFF #472 (v2) (version 2) | ecosystem: Environmental > Aquatic > Non-marine Saline and Alkaline > Saline | place...
TTGTTTTCGACGCGTTCGGCGAGGTTGTCGACGGGGTCGGCATATGAGGCTTCAAAGTTGATGTCGACGCCCTCGATCCACCCATTGGCAGCCAGCGAGCGGATATCGCCGGGCGGGGCGATTACGGTTGCCGCACGGCTGGGTTGGTGTTCCGCAAGCAGTTCCCGATCGTCGGATTCGGTGAGCCACGTTTCGAGTGAGTTGCGTTTGCCCGCTTCGTAGACGACCGGCCACGAGGGGTGCCGGGCGTTGCCGTGCTCGATGGCGATCTCGGTGGCCGTCCCACCGCCGAAGGCGTCGTAGGTCGCCGCGAGTTCGGACAGCGAGCCGGGGTCGGACCACGGCCATGCGACCGTCAGTGGACTCACGGCCGCCGCAAGGCCCGTGCCGAGACCAGCCATATAGCTCCGGCGAGTGGTCGTCGACTCGTCGCAGTCGTCGTCATGCTCGCGTGTGCGTGTGTGTTGTGTCATGATGAGACCCCCGTTTGACCGCCAGCAAGACCAGCCGTCGCCGTCGACTGGAGGATATTGAAGTCCGTGTTCAGCGGCGAGTTGATCCGAATCCAGTGCCAGGTGTTGTCGATGATGCTGGGCGCGTGATTCGCTGAGACAGAGACCACGCCGTCGGCGTCGGTGTAGGATTGGACTCGCGTTGGGCCATCCTCGCTGGTGGCGACCTCGCCGTAGCGTGTCTCGCCTGCTGCGGTGATCGGCTCATCGTCGTTGCGGTAGTAGATCGATTCCTCGGTGTGGTCCGGGCTGTTAACCACGACGCCCATGTGCTCGCGGACCTGGGTTTGGGAGTCGCCGCGTAGGACCGCCAGCGAGAGGCTCGTCTCGTCGCCTGCCTGTACGTCGCCGGGGTTGAGTCGGATCTCGCCGGGTGCCTGGGCGTCGCCGGGCAGCACGCCGGAGAGTTCGAGGTTCGATGCGTCGCCTTCGACTTCCACGTCAGCGAAGCCGTCACCCGCAATGGCGAACGGCCCGCCGACCGACTGCTCCATACGGATCGTCGGTGGGGTCGAAAGGCTGGTCTCGCCCGCACGGATGGCGACCGTCTTCGAGAATCGCTCGCCAGTCTGTGAGTCGTAGTTCGCGCGGATGCGGTAGGTGCCGGGACCGTCGGTGAGGAACCGGGCTTCTTCGCCACTGCGCCGAACATCCAAGAGGTTGCCCTCTGGGTCGTACACGTCGAGTGAGTGCAAGGACTGGTAGCCTTCATCGGCGCGCGGGCGCAGTTGGACTGAGACCCACTGATCGGGACCGGGACGGGTGGAGGAGACGTCGACCGCCTGAATCGCCGGAATGTCGCCGCCGAAGGCTGGGTTCTCGACGCCGACCCGTTGTTCGTTGCGGCCCTCATTGTTGCTGGTTCGGACCACCACGTCGGCCAGTGCACGGCCGTCGGCGTTGGCTTCGAGCGGGTAGTCGACGACGGTGACGGTGCTCGTGCCGAGCAACGACTCGTCGATGTTGAGGTACTCGTCGTCGATGACGTCGACTGAGCCATCGTCCCATTCGATTTCGGCGGCGATATCGCCGGGATCGACGCCCGGTGGGATCGGGATCTCGACGCTCAGGTTCCCGTTGTCGAGTTCAGGCTCGCTCGGTGGCTCGGGGGCTTCGATGCGGTCGGCGTTATTGATCGCGCGGTTGGCGGCGTTGAGTTCTTCGAGGAGCACTGCCTCGCTGGTGTCGTTGATTTGCTCACGGTCGGGGATTGTATCGAAGCGAGAGTTGTCGAGGTAGGCATCCCGAATATCGTCTGACCCGCCGACTGTCCGCAAGAGGTTCACAAGTCGCTCGCGGTATGGATCAAGCGAGGGTTCGGTCGGTGGGTCCGGGAGTGCGGATGCCCCGAGGGCCGTGTTGGCGGCGTTAGTCTCGGCGATCAGTTCGCTTCGCGAGAGATCTTGGAGATCCGATCGGTCTGGGAGGGTATCGAACTGTGAGTTCGAGAGGTACTCCGAGACGGCGTTTTGGTCTTCGACGGCCGTGACGAGATCAAGGACCGTGTCGACCAGTTCGTCGCTGATCGGATCGAGATTGCTGATGGGGCCGTCAACGAGGAGTGCTTGGGTAGCATAGCGGATCTCGTCGCGGATCTCTTTCCGCGAGAGATCGCGTACATTGGACTCGTCGGGGATTGTGCTGAATTGTGAGTCTTCGAGGTAGGCGTCGATACTCGCTTGGTTGGCGTTTTCGAGGTCGGCAATGAGTTCGAGTAGGTAGTCGGCCAGCTCGCCGAGTGCGTCTTCGGCTTGGCCGATCGTCTCTTCGATCTCGTCGCCGAACGGAATGTTGTTGGCGGCGTTGCAGACCTCCTCGCCGAACCGTTCGGGGTCGCAGGTCTTGAGTTGGCGAGTCGAAAGACGTTGGGTTTCGAGGGTTACGCGGCTGGGGACGCGCGTTTGTGTGGGTGTGGTTGTGAACGCCACGCCGTACTCAAAGTCCTCTTTGGAGTCAATCTGGTTGTACGTCTGGGTAATGATATCGGTGTCAGATTCGAGGTCGACTGGCGTCTCCGCTTTGGTCGCTTGTAGGGCGACACGCTCGACGCCATTATCGACGTTGATGCTAAATTCGCCGTCCTGGTCGGCCGTGGTGACGTAGCGACCGAGGGTGCCGTCTTCGGTGAGTTGCTGGACTTCCTCGACGTTCGAGGGGATCTTTTCGAGGTCGCTTTGGATGTCGTTTTGGATGGTCGAAAGGAGGCTGGTAAGCGTGCCGTCGGGTGTGACCGCAATCGGATAGGAGACGCCGCTGGATTCGGACTCGACGAGATAGAAGCCTGCTTCGAGTGGGTCAGTTGTGACCGTCGGCTGGTTGTCGATCCCACCAGCGAGTGAGCCACTTGGTTCGTCGATCTCGTAGGTTTGTGGTGAGCCGATCGAGGCTCCTGATGGGTCGATCTTGGTGAGCGTGACTTCCTCGTTGCCGACCGGCCCGCCGGGCCACTGGCGGCTGACTGAATCGAGGAAGTCGCGGACGCCGCCGCCGTCGGGGTCCCACGTCGAAAGGACGAGTGGCTCCCCTGCTTCGTGGACGGTGACGGGTTCGCTGAGGTCAATGTCGTTGGTCCACGCCGTCCCGCCCCAATCCTCTGAGGTGTGAGCGAGTGGGTAGGTCCCATCGGCGGTGTCGGTGAACGAATCGAAATTCCTGTTTTCTTTGAAGTTCGGTGGTTCGGCCTCACTGATGTCGTTGAGGATGTCTTCGGCTGTTTGGCCGTCCGGGAGGTTGTCGGTTGGGACGCCGTAGGCTTCGACGGCGGCTCCCGAGACTGGGTTGCCGTTTTGGTCGACTACTTGGCCTTGTACGCCATAACCAGCCTCTGTTATCGAATCGAACTCGCGGATGGAATACTGATCAATCCATATTTGACCATTATTATCGCCAGAATAACCTCGGATATAGAAATTGCTCAAGTCGCCGTTAAATTCTCCCAACGACTGCCATTCAAGTGGCTCATCAGATCCAACACCCCATATTTTCCCATATGCATTCCCGTCATTGATTATCACACGCGCTTTTTTCCAACCACCCCCATCAGATAGATCATTATAATTAGGATACAGCATATGTTTGTCAGATACTCTCAAACCTATGTTTGGATATCTACCATTGTAATTATACAAACCAAATGAATCACCAGGGTTAATTTCCCTGTCATTATGTCGGTATATGAATTTGAGTTCGATGTTTTGACCGTTGGATAAATCTGGAGAGTTAGCATCATTTCCAGACGTTCCGTCGAAAGTCAACGAATTAGTATTAGTTGGACTGTCTGTTGATATCGAACCGCCAGACCATCCATCTGCGTTACCATCTTCGAAATTTTCAGAGTAGATAGTGTCTGCCCCAATGAAATCTATCGGGCCTTGGGTCGGGTCTGTGGCGGATACCACCCCACCATGTCCGTCGGCACCCGGCAACGGCATACTCACCAGCGCCAGCGTCCCGGTAACGATCAACAGCGCCATACCCAGGGCTCGCCACTGGCTGCGTTCGAGTCGGAACATGAATTATCGATGCCTCGGGGTCGGTCGACTGGCGATGCGGCTGGCTGTCGGGGTCAGTGCGGTGTGTCGGGGCATTTGCATATGGGAAACTGGCCTGCGATTGGAGTATAGAAAACAGTGCGTCTCGGTGTGGGTGGGCGGCTATCTCACTCGGTCGACGACCATTCCGAGGATCTCCACATCGTTCTTCTTGTTTTGTTCGGTGTTCTTTTTCAGCCCACGGGCGAGATTCAGTGCGTCTTGGATCTCGGCTTCCCGCAGCTCGCGTTGCTGATCGCGGAGCCACATTTCGGTGAGCTCCATGAACGTCGCTAGATCGAACTGTTCGACGGCAATGCTCGTCGTCTCGTCGCCCGTGATATAACCCGTCTCTGGATTGATGCGCTTGCGGTGGCGTTCGGTGCCCCACTCACCGACGACGCTGGCGTCGGTGTCGGTCTGTCCTAGTCGGATACACGGATCGGTGAGTTCGACGGCTTTGTTTTCGTCGTGGGTAGCGTATTTGCCCCACGTCTCGCCATCGAGGGAAGCGAATAGTTGCGCCGTGAGTCGCTGTTCGTATTCAAGCCCTTCACAGTCGCCCAGTGTAGGTTCGTCTTCAAGCGTCGACCGACAGTTCATCGTCGCGTGATCCAAGAGGAATTTGTAGGCGACGATCTCGTTGGGATCGTTGGGGTCCGGGCGGTCGGCGGGGTCCTGTGGGTCGTCGGTGTCGACTTCATTATTGCCGAACCAGTTGCTTCGGTCGCCGAGGGCTTTTTTCTCGGACAGTGCTTCGGCTACGCGATCGTTGGCGGTTGAACTCATGGGTCTAATCTAAGGTATTGATTGGTAGGTGAGTGGCCGACGGGCGCTGCTGCTGCTTACGTCAGCCACTCCGGCATTGTGCCGGGATTCGAAGACACACCACACCGCGTGGTTTTACAGCCCGGCCCGGCTGGCAGTCCCAACCTGATGGCCACACTGTCTTATCCGCTTGCGCGGGCGTCCGCGTCGTACTTATGAGAAAAAACGACAGTCTCCTACATAATAGTTGTGTTGGCAATGGAGGTAGAGGCGTTGAGACTAGGGCATATGGCCGTCTCAGCGGTTTGGATTGGTTACAGATTAGAACGATCCACTAACCAAGATTTGGAATATTCTTCGAACTATATTTGGAATTTTGGTTAGTGCGGTTAGAGCCGCAACACGACCGTGCCGACGTAGTTCTCTTGAGTGACGTACTCCCCCCAGTATTCGGCGTCAGTCCTCGGGAGGGCGTCGCCTTGGGTGACATACCCCTGTGGTGTCTCGTCGACTACTCGGTGGCGAATATAGGTTTGTTCGGATTCGGCGTAGTAGACGACCTGCTGGTCGAGCTGTGGCTCGCCGAGGTCGACGTAGACCACCACGTCGTTGGCTTGCTCGTCACCCATCGAGATCCCGCCAGTGTCGGCGATCCCGATCGGGATGGCCGTCGACGGCGTGGCGGCGACCCACGCGAGGGTGAGGACGGCCGTGCAAGCGAGTAAGACGACGAGTCGACGAGAGTTCACACTACAGGCGTTTGCGAGTCAAATAAAAGAGGTGTCGGTGGCAGCGATCGGATTAGTTAGTTCGGCCAGTCGCGTTCGGCTAGTACATTACCTGAATCCGAACCTGTCCAAATTACGCGAACAGTATTTCCAGAGCCAAGATTAAGATTACTTTCGTTGGTCAGGCTGTCGGTGACATTGATCGTGTCTCCAGCCGAAATTTCAGTGCCGTCTCCCCAACTAGCAGTGGTTACTTCCGAGCCATTGGCAGTGATTGAGACAGAGTCGTTTTGAATATTATCTCCGCCATCATGACTCAACTCAACACTATTAGTGCTGAAATCGAAGCCAATCTGTGCGTTTGGTGGTGTATCGCTCACTTGATCGCCGAGCCCGAGCACGAACGCGCCGATCACAGCCGCCAGAATGACCGTTATTGCGACCATGAGGATAACCCCAATCACGGGCGAGACCGCACGTTCGTTGTCGTTGCGGTTGAATAGTTCTTTGAACATATGTTTTTTAACCACTCACCGGAACGGTTTTGCGACCACACAGCAAATGATGGATTGGAGTACCGCCGACTTCCCTCCACTCCACCTGCCTTCCGTGTGCCCGTAGCCGTTGGTTTCTGTGGTGTACTAGAGATATTCCGCGTGGCGTACTTATACCATTCGGCGACAATCTCAATACCAATACTTCCATAGTTACATACCAGATGGACCCACTCCCGACTGTCGAGGAGCTGGCAGCAACCTATAACCCGCCGAGCTACGCCGACCCGATGGATGCGGTCGCCGATTATGAGACCTATCAGCGGGAGTGGGCGACGACAGAGCTCGGGTCGTCGGCTGTCTCGACACGGATGGAGCTACCCCGCGGGCGGATCCGGTCATGGGAAGAGGGGTCGAAGCCCGACGTAGTACGCGGTATTGAGACCGCCCGCGAGCATGGATGGCTCGAATGCGCGGTCGACAGCGAGATCTTTGCGGCGTTGAACCGCCTTGTCGCGGGTGTGTTTTCGGGCGGCTCGATCAGCGAAAGCGTCTACGTGCCGAGTTTTTCTACGCCCGACGATCGCGTCGACGACCAGCTCCGTGCCGATCTCGAAACGTTGGGCGTTGGGTCACAGATCGCGCTGTCGAACTCTGGCAACGTCGAGGAGGTCCGGCCAGAACAGGATGCGTCGGTATTGGGCCGGGTACTTGTCGCCCTCGGTGCGCCCGCCGGGCAAAAGGCTGGTCGGATTGATCGGCTGCCATCCTATCTCTATCGCCACCCCGAAGCGACTCAACGCGAGTTCGCTCGCGTGTATGTGGCAAATCGGGCAACCGACCGGCGCGATCGTGATTTCTACCAGATTCGAGAGGAGCGATCCGACCGCTATCTCGATGCTGTGGCGACGTTACTCAAAAAGACGATGGACGTTGAGGTGTGGCGCGGCGACCGAACGGTTCGATTCCGAAAGGCCGGGATGGCAGCGTTGGGGTTAGATTAGATTCGCTAACCAAGATTTGGAAATCTGTTTGAACCAAATTCTGATTTTTGGTTAGCGGAGAAAGCGACAGTCAGACCCGCCCACGGCCGATTTTCGGGAGGACAGTATCAAAGCGACACACCCCTTAAGTGTAGCACCCGATACCCTCCCTGCCCCGATCGGCGTGGCGCGAGTCTAAGTTCATCTGTCGACGCGAATGATTTGATCTTTTCCGTCTTACTTTACTTTCACCACGCTTACCGTAGTCTTTTAAAATACTCTTTCGAACCGACTAGTCCGTGATCGCCAACGCCCGCGCTCTCAAAGAAGATATCCTCCCTGAAGAGTTGGTCCACAGAGGCGAGAAGTTCGACCTGTTGATGACGGCTTTGCAGTCGCTCGATCCCGACACACTGGGCGACGACGCCCGGATCTACGGCCCCAGCGGTGCGGGGAAGACGACGATGGCGAAGATGGCCGCCCGCGAAATCGAAGCCCAGTTGATGAGCGTGGAAACCGCCCACGTCGACTGTCTGAGCCATTCGACGACCACGGCGGCACTCCATCATCTCTGTGCGAGTCTCGAAATCGACGGTGGGCTTGCTTACCGCTCGTCGTCGGTCGCCGAATATAGAGACGCCCTCGCTGGGCTCGATCGCCCGGTGTTGGTGCTCGTCGACGAGGCCGATCATCTCGATTGTCTCGACTTGATTCACGTGCTGTATGAGTTGCCGCACGTCGCTACGATTACGATCTCGAATCGGGAAGAGTCGCTGTTGAAACGCGCCGACGACCGGACGGCTTCACGCCTGCGGAGTGGGGTGCGAATCCAGTTGGACGCCTACAGTGACCAGCAGTTGGTCGACATCTTGGAACGCCGGGTGGCCTCCGGGCTCGTCGAGAACATTGTCGACGACGACGCATTGTGGGCGATGGCCCGCCGCTCGGAGGGTAACGCTCGCGAGGCGATTTGGCACCTCCGGTTCGGGATTAAGCACGTTCGAGCAGGCAACGCCGACCGCGTGACAACGGGCGTGGTCGACGAGACCTCGACGCTCGCGCGGGCGGATCTCGTGCGGAAGGTGTTTTCGCGGCTCGATCGGGAGCACCGCGTGATTTGCGAAGTGCTGTTTGAACACGGCGAGCTGGGCGCGAGTGAGTTACACGACGAACTGGTGTCGACGCTGGGCGAGTCCATGTCGCCGCGGAAGCGACAGCGGTTGGTGAGCAAAATCTTAGATGGGAGTGGCTACGATTTGGTGGCGAAATCTGGCAAGGGCCCGTCGACGAGCTATCGGTTGACCGATCGGACGCGAGAGTTGTTCGAATCCGGCGAGTTGCCGTGAAAAGGTGGCCCTCGACCGTTGTGTTGCGATGCCCCGCGAGGGCCGGATGGGTGTGGTTGCGGATTACGATTTAAAATTGAGGGTGTCGCGGCCGTTACCACAATATGGTAACGCCCAGTGACTACAGACAGTCGTGGACGGCGATTCGTTCCGGGAGGCCGACGACGCCGCACCCTGGGCACTCGACCAGTGGCGTCGGCGGGAGATCGTTGAGAAGTTCGATCGCCCGGTCGACGTGCTGTTGGGCCTCGGGGTTCTCGACGTGAGAGTTGGCGGCGGCCAGCTCGTCGCGGAGAGCTTCGGCGGTTGTTTGGCTGTCGGCGGTGCTCTTATCTGTGGCTGATTGCGTAGTATTCATTGGCTTTCCTCGCAGGAAGCCCAGCCTCGGTGCTGGTACCACCGGGGCGTTTCAAACGCCCGTGAGCGACTGGTGACTTCCTACTAATTCGTACGTATTCCGGCATCTTAGTACCTTCGCTCGGCTAAATTCTGTGTTCAACGAACGTCGATTCTGACTGTTTTTGACTAATCAAGTTTTGCAAAATCCTTTGAAGAAAATTCGAAGATTTGGTTAGTGAGAATTGATTTTGAGATCTTTCTCTTTGCCGCCTTTTCGCTAACACTCAACACTACTATTTTATATCCGTCAAATTCAATATTCGTATAATGAATAACATCTTGGGGCTCAACAGTACCAGAACTGGTGAGAGCCGCGGTGTCTCACCTGTTATTGCAACAGTGCTTGTCGTCGCGATCGTCGTGATTATCTCGGCGTCGATTGCTGCTGTGACACTCGGTTATACAGACCAACTGAGTGATCCTGCGCCGACTACAGCGTTTGAATTTGACTACGAAGATGGGTGGGAAATCACGCATACACAAGGTGAGAGTATTAATGCCGATGCACTTCAGATTCGAATCGACGACCCCGACGGTGTCGCAGATAATGTCACTGATTGGCCAGGGACAGGGACTGTGAGCGCAGGGGCATCTGTCAAAGTTGACGCTAGTGATACTACTGGCAACGAGGATGTGAGTGTTATCTGGGAAGATGGATCGAGTTCATACAGTCTTGGGAGTACAGGTAGCTCATCTGGCAGTGGCAGCGGTGGTGGGGGCGGGGGTGGCGCTGGCGAAGGTGTAGTCGCCAGTATCGGCGGTTCTTTCGAACAAGATACTACAGGAGCTGCTAATGAGATAACAGTCAGCGTTGTTGATGGGGCTGGCAGTCCTGTTGGGAATGAAGAAATCACAGTCAGTGTTATTGACCCAAACCAAGGAACGTTGACTGCGTATGACGAGGTCGACAATCCATATCCAAACTACATCACCGAAGAAGAGATAACAGTGAGAACGGGGAGTGATGGCGGGTTTGAAACCGCTATTGGTGGAGGGTCCGAAGATTCTCTCGGTAAAATTAGGTTTGTGCCAGATGTATCTGAAGTTAGCCCCGGAGATACAGTCAGCATCAAACTCGAATCAAACTCTAACAGCGTTGAACAGACAATCACATATGAGTTTGAATAATTGCTAAAACAGTGATTTATTTGAAAGAATATAGACTCTAAGTATTATTGATATAAATGCCCTCAAAGCTTGAGACCGCTGACCAGATTGCCTACTGGTCGCGTGTGTGGTGGGCATTGCTCATCGGTGCCAGCCTTGCCGATCTCGTTAGTACCTATATTTCGCTCGGTGTCGGTCTCAAAGAGGACAACCCGGTCGTGGCCGCGCTGATTGATTCGTATGGCTTTGGTTCATTTATTATTTTCAAAATGTTTGCGCTAGTGTTCGCGTATTCCGCGCTGTACTATGCTGGTCAATGGAAACCGAAACTCCATGTATATATCCCGGCCGGAGCCGCAGTAGCCACCGGATTCGTGGCTGCAACAAACGTGATCGCTACAGTGGCGGTCGTTGTATTCGGTGTTTGAGTACGCACGTCGACAGGTCCTCGATCCCGGTGAGGCAGTCACGCAGTTCGAATCGTCCGACCGGCTGTATCCCACTAACCAAAAATTAGAA
>Ga0306904_100709_pt1 | contig 10173 bp, 10 predicted proteins | sample AntDeeMetagen472_FD_190446 | JGI IMG/M metagenome (GOLD analysis project Ga0306904, IMG submission 190446) | Saline lake microbial communities from Deep Lake, Antarctica - Metagenome TFF #472 (v2) (version 2) | ecosystem: Environmental > Aquatic > Non-marine Saline and Alkaline > Saline | place...
GTAGAGGGTTTCACGTAATTCTGTCGGTCTTTGAGACTGTTGGGTGAATTGAGGACGCTAAGCACCTGACACGACTGGATAGATGTGAAGGCTAAACTATACTGAGTGTTGCGTCGTAGGTGATTCCTGCGGTCCTGAATTCATTAGGCAGTACAGACCGGCAGATTTGTGATCCCAGATTTCCTGAAACGAGCGTTCACCAAAAAGCAGCACGGTGTCAGCCTGGCCCTGGAGCTGGCCTCCGGAGGCATTGCCTGGGCAGTGGCTGGCGACGGTATCCATGAGGTGCGGACGGGTGTTGTCGAAGTTGAATCCGCCTCCCGCCATGAGGCGCTTCAGGAGTTGATTACCGAGCACTCGCTGAAGGGCGCTGTTACCAACCTTGTTCTGTCCCAGGACCAATACCAGATTTTCCAGGCCGAACGGCCGCCAGTGGAGGCCCATGAGCTGGCCGAGGCTGTGCGCTGGAAACTGGGAGAACTGCTGGATTACCCCGCCAACCAGGCCGTCATCGATACCTTCCCTTTCCCGGATGATGCCACTCGCGACCGGGGAAAGCTGATCAACGCGGTCTGTGCCCACCAGGAACTGATAGGTGGTCACGTTGAGTTTATTCGTGAGGCGGGTCTTGAGCTGAACCGCATTGATGTTGCCGAACTCGCGCTGCGTAACCTTCTCGCTTACGCCGATCCGGAGGGCAGGGGCGCTGCGCTACTCTACCTGAGCGAGAACCATGGGCACATGGTTTTCTGTCGCGGCAACATGATCTACATGGCACGTCGTATCGAAGTGTCCCTGGCACAGCTTCGGGATGCCGCGAGCCAGGAGCAGGCCGTGCAGGCGCTGGCTCTGGAGATGCAGCGATCCCTGGATTATTTCGAAAGCCAGTTGCGCCAGGTCCCTCCTGGACGTATTCAGGTTGCCGGCCATCCAGAGCATCTGCCTCTGGCGGGCATGCTTACGACCAATGTTACTGCCGAGGTTGCTGACTTTGACTGGCGGGTTGTCCTTGGGGATGAAACTCCTGAGCCGGATCCGAGGGCCGGTTTGGCTCTGGGCGCCTTGCTGGCAACCGATCAGGGGGGTGCCCCGTGAGGCAGGAAGTCAACCTTTACACTGAGGCGTTCAGGCCGAGCCAGGAGTGGCTTACGCTGAGCTTCGCGGCACGCGTTAGCGCGGCGGCACTGCTTGTCGTGGCGATTGTCGGCGGTTGGACCCAGTACCAGGTCCTGCAGCTGCATAACGAGCAGCAACAACTCGAGCAGGAACGGGCGAGCGCGGAAGATGCTGTTGAGCGTTTGAATAAACAGCTTGCCCGCCAACAACGGAATCCAGAACTGGAAAATCAGGTTGAACGTCTGGAGGCGCGGGTTGCGGACCGCAGGCGCCTGGTGGAGCGTGCAGGGTCTGTGGCCAGGGCGAGCAGTGAAGGCTTTACGCCCTATCTCGAAGGCCTCGCGAAACAATCCCAGGAGGGGCTCTGGCTGACGCGCATACAGGTCAATCTGCTCCGTGATCGTCTACACCTGCAGGGTGAAACCGTGCAGGGCCAGCACGTGCCCAATTACCTGCAGCGACTCAGGGAGGAGCCTGTTTTCGAAGGGCGGCGGTTTGAGCGCTTCGGGATTGAGCGGAATGAGCAGTCCGCCTTTCTGGCATTCGATGTCGCCTCGCGCCGGAACGCCGGCGAGGAGGAGGACTGATGCAGGCGGTTCGTGAACACTGGAATGCCCTTGCCGAACGATTCATGAGCTACGGCCGGCGCGAGCGGGTGATGATGACCCTTGCCGTTGTGGTTGTCGTACTGCTTAGCGGCTGGCAGCTGCTGGTTACTCCGTCGCTGGCAGAGAAGCGGGCGGCGGAGAGCCGGCTGGCGAGCCTCTCTGATGAGGTCCGGGCACTGGAAAAGCAGCGCCGGACACTGGAAGAGCAGGCCTCCCAGGATCCGAATGAGCCTCTGCGCAAGCGCCGATCCCAGCTTCAAAGGCGTATGGAGCGTTACGGCCAGGAGCTTGAAGAGCTGACAACAGGGCTGATCAGTCCTACGGAAATGGTTGCCCTTCTCAGGGAGATGCTGGCCGAGCACGAGGGAATCACACTGGTTTCAGTCAGCCATGAGCCTGCCGAGCCTGTGGCGCTGGGCGGTAACAATTCGGACGGTGAAAACGCGGGGCTTTATTCGCACCCGGTCTCTGTAACCGTCGAGGGAAGCTTTCATGAAATTCTGGACTATCTTGGTGATCTGGAAGCGCTGGATGAACGGCTTGGATGGCGCTCGTTGGATTACCAGGTCACGGGCTGGCCGGATGCCCGGGTTCAGATCCGGCTCCATACACTGAGTCTGCATGAGGAGTGGCTGGGTGTTTAAGCGGGGTTTAGCAGGGCTTGTCATGACGATGCTCCTGGCAGCTGCGGTGTCGGCCGATGACCTGCGGGATCCAACAAAACCGCCGCAGCAGCGCCAGTCCTCACAGCAGCCGGCTGCGATCACCCGATACAGTCTGGACTCCATACTGATATCGGATTCACGGCGAATTGCCGTGATCAACGGCGTTTCCCTGGCTGTGGGGGAGCGCGTCCGGAATGCAGCAGTCAGACGTATCGCCAGGGACCGGGTGTTACTCGAGATCAACGGGAAAACACACACGCTGGTGCTGGATTCAGCACCTTCTATCAGGCGGTAGTGGAGCAGGCGGACCGGTTTATGGGTTATGTTCTGAAACAGATTGTTGTGGGCGCAGTGGCGCTGGTGGTGCTCGCGGGCTGTGCCAGCAATCCGCTGATGCAGACCAGCACGGCCTCCTCCACGGAAACGACCCAATCCATCGAGGACAGCCTTGATGAGGCTCTGGAAAGCACCCCGTCTGACTCGCAGCGCCAGGCCCCCGATGATGTGACCGAGGCCCTGATGCCTGAAATGGGCGCAGGGGGCAGCACCTCCATGGAGGAGGCCTTCAACGTGGATGCCAGAAAGCTGCCGGCGGCGACTTTCTTTCAGAGCCTGGTTGATGGCACGGATTACAACGCCGTCGTGCACCCTCAGGTCTCGGGATCCATCTCGCTGGAACTGGATCAGGTGACGGTTCCCGAAGTCATGGATCTGGTCTCCGATATGTACGGCTTCCATATTGAGCGCCAGAACAACATATTCCGAATCCAGCCGGGCGGCGTGCAGACTCGGGTTTTCCAGATTGACTACCTGGACATCAAGCGCCGGGGTACTTCTGAAACGCAGGTTCGCTCGGGCCAGGTGACCGATGCCAACGGCGGTAGTAATGGAAGTAGTGGCAATTACGGTGACGATAACGGCGGCGGTGGCGCCGTGGTCGGCACGCGCATCACCACGCGGACGGAATCCACATTCTGGGCGGACCTGAATGAGTCACTGAACATGATCGTGGGTGATGGCCAGGGCCAGAAGGTCATCACCACCCCGGGTTCCGGCGTGGTCGTGGTTCAGGCAACACCGGATGAGCTCGCGACCGTCGAGGATTACCTGCGACGCATGCAGCTGATCTCCAAGCGCCAGGTGATCCTGGAGGCCAAGATTCTCGAGGTGGAACTCAGTGAGGAATATCAGCAGGGCATCAACTGGAATGCAGTGGATGAAGTTGGGAGTGGTACCATTGAGGGTGCTCTGAGCAGTATTGGCACCGGAAATCAGACTGGTGGCGTCTTCTCAGCGGCGCTCGATGTGGGAGGTTTCGAAAGCCTGATCGAGCTCCTGGGTACTCAGGGTAACGTCCAGGTTCTATCCAGCCCTCGCATCTCCACCGTCAACAACGAAAAGGCCGTGATCAAGGTGGGCAGCGATGAGTTCTTTGTCACTGACCTGGACTTTGATGACAGCACGACCGCCGCCAGCCAGACGTCGCGTTCCACCTCCGTGGATCTCACTCCATTCTTTTCCGGGATTTCTCTGGATGTAACACCCCAGATCAGCGAGAACGACGTGGTTACCCTTCACGTTCACCCGGCCGTCAGCGAGGTCGAGGACCAACAGAAACGGATCACCATTGGAGACGAGGATGTGACTCTGCCGCTGGCACTGAGCAAGGTTCGCGAGACGGACAGTGTGGTCAGCGCCCGCAGTGGTGAGATTGTCGTGATTGGCGGCCTGATGCAGGAAAGCACCGAGGAGACTACCTCAGCCGTCCCGTTCTTCAGCGAGATCCCGGTTCTTGGTGAGCTTTTCAAGCAGCGCCGTTTCGAGTCCAGCAAGAGCGAGCTCGTGATCCTGCTGAAGCCCATGGTGGCGGGCGCGGAGCAATGGCGCGAGGATATTGAAGGCAGTCGCGAACGCATGCGCGAACTGCGCCGTATCATGGAATCAACGGAATCGCCTGGACCGGCGCCGGCGGCCTCTCGGCAACGCCAGAGGTGAGCATGTACCTGTCGTTTTTCGGACTCAACGAGGCCCCCTTTTCGCTGACCCCGAACACCCGGTATTTCCTGCGCGCGGAGAGCCATGCCCAGGCGCTGGAGTTGCTGCTGGTTGCCCTGCGTGAGCAGGAAGGGTTCATCAAAGTGTCCGGGGAAGTGGGGACCGGGAAGACCCTGTTATGCCGGTTGTTGTTGAACCAGCTGCCCGGGGAGGTGAAGACCGCTTACCTCCCGAATCCCCAGCTTACCCCGACGGGGCTTTTCCAGGCGTTGGCAGACGAGCTGGGCATGACCCTCCCGGATGCCGAGAACACTCATCGGGCCCTGTCCGCCCTGCAACGCCACCTGATCGATACGGCGGCGGACGGTTACTCGGTGGTGCTGGTGATTGATGAAGCCCAGGCCATGCCGGAAGAAACACTGGAAGCCCTGCGGCTGCTGACCAACCTGGAAACCGAGAGCCGCAAGCTGATCCAGGTCGTACTCTTCGGGCAACCCGAGCTTGATGCCCTTCTGGATCAGGACAGTCTGCGCCAGCTCAAGCAGCGGATCACCTTCCAGTGCCGTCTTAATGCTCTGGATCGCGCGGCGGTTGACGCCTATCTCCAGCATCGCCTGGCCCAGGCCGGATTCAACGGTGGCCGCCTGTTCCGGCCGGCGGCGGTGCGGCTGATCGCGAAATCTTCCCGGGGCACGCCACGGCTGATCAACATCCTGGCCCACAAGGCACTGATTGCCGCCTATGGTCAGGGCGCGCGCGAAATCACCCGGCGCCATGCAAAGCAGGCGATCCGTGATACGGACAGTGCCCGCCAACCCAATGGGCTGGGAGGCTGGGCATGAGCCTTCTCAATGATGCACTGCGCGACCTCGAAAAGCGCGAACATGAGCCCGGTGGCGCGGAGAAGGCCATTCCTGCAGGGTTGGCGCAGCCCGCTTCCGGAGTGAGCTGGTTCTGGCCGGTAGCGGCTGTTGCCCTCATTGTGTTGCTGGCGATGGCGGGCGGTACCTGGTTCTGGTTGGCTCCGGGCACTGACACAGCCACGCAGGTGGCCGATGCGTCAGCGCCCGGGTTGCAGCCGGCACCACAACCCGTGATCCGGCCCGCACCCCATTCTGACCCCAAACCAGAGCCGCAGCCGGTTGTACAGACGGACCCTGAGCCGGCCACAGACTCCGCGCCAGAGCCAGAGCCAGAGCCAGAGCCAGAGCCAGAGCCAGAGCCAGAGCCAGAGCCAGAGCCAGAGCCAGAGCCAGAGCCAGAGCCAGAGCCAGAGCCAGAGCCAGAGCCTTCGGTGGCTTCCCGGGGAGATGGCGAACCGGAACGGGCGGCTGAACAGACAAGTGTCCGGGAGCTGACACCAAGTGAGCGGGATCGTCGGCTGGCCAGTCAGCTTGAGGATCTTCTCAATAGCGGCCAGCCAGCTCAGGCCCGCGAGCGACTTAGTGCCCATCTGGTGCTGGATTCGGATGCTCCCAGGTCTCGGGAAGTGATGGCCCTCTATTATCTTCGCCGGGGCAACCCAGGGCGAGCCCTGGAATGGCTGCCGGATGCGGCGGTAAGGCTCTACCCGTCGCTCAGGTTGCTTCGGGCGCGTGTCGCGCGGAGTGAACAGGGCAGGGGCGAAGCGCTGGCCTGGCTGGAACAGGACCCGCCGGCCCCCGAGCGCCACCCGGATTACCACACCATGCTCGCGGCGCTCTATCAGCAAACGGGCCAGCCCGCCGAAGCAGCCAGCATCTGGGCCGGGCTTCTGGAAACCAATGACAGCCAGGCCCGCTGGTGGGCCGGCCTGGGGATTGCCCTGGAATCCCAGGGGCGGAGTGAGAGTGCCCGCTCCGCCTTCGCACAGGCTGCGCGGCTTCCGGGCCTGCCGGAACAGCTTCGGCTTTATGTGGAACAGCGCCTCTCCGGGAAACAGGGTTAACGTCATGGCTGAACAGCGCAAGAAAATCCGTATCGGCGATCTTCTGGTCCAGAACGAGGTCATTACGGAAGACCAGCTCCAGACTGCGCTCCAGGAGCAGAAGAAAACCGGCCGTAAGCTGGGCAAGACCCTGACGGGGCTGGGTTATCTGGAAGAGGATCAGCTTCTCAATTTCCTCTCCCAGCAGCTGGATATTCCCTTCGTGCAGCTGCGCCATTACAACTTTGATGACAATCTCATCAAGAAGTTGCCGGAAGCCCAGGCCCGCCGTTTCCGGGCCATTGTCCTGGCTGAACGCAACGGGGAACTGCTCGTGGGCATGGCTGACCCCATGGACATCTTCGCTTACGACGAGCTGGTGCGCCTTCTTAAGCAGCCCGTCAAACAAGCCGTGGTGCGGGAAAGCGAGCTGCTCAACACTCTGGATCTGGTCTATCGCCGTACGGATGAAATCGCCTCCCTGGCCGAGGAGCTGGACGACGAGATCGGCGATGAAGCCTTTGACCTGTCCGAGCTGGGCAACGACTCGGATGTGAACGAGGCGCCGGTGGTGCGCCTGCTGCAGACCATCTTTGAGGATGCGGTCCAGGCCCGGAGCTCGGACGTGCACATTGAGCCGGATGAAACCGTGATCCGGATCCGGCAGCGCATCGATGGCGTGCTCCAGGAACAGGTCATGAAGGAGAAGCGCATCCACTCGGCCCTGGTGCTCCGTCTCAAGCTCATGGCCGGGCTGAATATTTCCGAGAAGCGGGTGCCCCAGGACGGGCGTTTCAACATCCGCGTCCGGGGGCGCAGCATCGACGTGCGGGTCTCCACACTGCCGGTGCAGTACGGCGAGGCCGTGGTCATGCGTCTGTTGGATCAGTCCGAGGGGATCCTGAACCTGGAATCCACGGGCATGCCACCGGACATACTCCGGCGTTTCCGCAGCCTGATCCACCGCCCCTTCGGCATGATCCTGGTCACGGGCCCGACAGGCAGTGGTAAGACCACCACCCTTTACGGCGCCCTGACCGAACTCAACAAGCCCGAGGTGAAGGTGATCACCGCCGAGGACCCGGTGGAATACCGGCTGCCACGGATCACCCAGGTCCAGGTGAACAGCCGGATCGGGCTGGACTTTGCCTCAGTGCTGCGTTCCGCCCTGCGCCAGGACCCGGATATCATTCTGGTGGGGGAAATGCGTGACCAGGAAACCGTGGAAATTGGTCTAAGGGCCGCGATGACCGGCCACCTGGTCCTGTCCACGCTGCACACCAACGACGCCATCAGCAGCGCCATGCGCCTGCTGGACATGGGCGCCGAGCCCTTCCTGGTAGCCAGCTCCATTTCCGGGGTCCTGGCCCAGCGCCTGGTGCGTAAGGTCTGCGACAACTGCAAGGCGCCGTACGCGCCCACCCGACAGGAGCAGGCATGGCTGGACAGCATCCGGAGCATGTCCGGAAGCGACCGTGCCGAGCGTGAGAGTGAGTCACTTGAACCATCCCCGGAGGCTGGAGCGGCAAGCGGCTTTGTTAAGGGGAGCGGTTGCTATCAATGTGGCAATACGGGTTATCTCGGGCGGATCGGTGTCCATGAACTCCTGGAGATGGACGACAACATGCTTGATGCGCTCCGGCGCGCGGATTACGCGGCTTTTGAGCGTGCAGCCCGGGCCAGTCCCGGCTACGAGAGCCTGGATCGTTGCGCCCTGCGCTATGCGGAACAGGGCATTACCACGCTCGAAGAAGTGGCGCGCGTGTCGGCCACGCTCAGCGGCAGCATCAGCAACGACAGGGGCGAGGTGTAGCCGTGCGCTTTGAATACCGGGGTCGCAACAGCAAGGGTGGACTGGAGCAGGGCGTTCTGGAAGCGGGCACCCGCGATGGTGTGGCGGCCGAGCTCCAGCGCCGTGGCATTACCCCGGTCAGCGTGGAGCCGGAACCGGATCAGAGCACCCTCCAGGAGCGGTTCGAGAACATCAGCCTGTTCAAGCCCAAGGCCACGCTGGACGACCTGATCGTCTTCTGCCGCCAGATGTACGCGCTGGCCAAGGCCGGCATACCGATTATCCGGACCATGCGGGGACTGGCCGAGACCTCCAAGTCCAAAGCCCTCAGCGAAGCCCTGGATGACATTGCGGACCGCCTTGAAGCCGGCACCACCATGGCGACGGCCATGCAGGCCAATCCCGAGGTCTTCTCCGATCTTTTCGTGGCCATGGTGCATGTGGGCGAGAACACCGGCCGGATTGATGATGCCTTCAGCCGTCTCTCGAAAATCCTGGAGCTTGAGCGCGAGACCAAGCGACGCATCAAGCAGGCGACACGCTACCCGATTTTCGTAATTGTGGCGCTCACTGCCGCGCTGATCATCGTCAACTTCTTTGTGATTCCCCAGTTCACGGCCACCTTTGAGCGGCTGGGCGCGGACCTTCCTTTCCTGACCCAGCTCCTGATCATGACATCCGACTTCATGACTACCTACTGGCCAGCCCTACTTGGGGGTGTTGCCGGGGCTTTCTACGTGTTCCGGCGCTGGATAGCCACTGAATCTGGACGCATGAAATGGGATCGCTACAAGCTGAAAACCCCGATCCTGGGCCCCATACTGGAACAGATCGCGCTCAGCCGGTTTTCCCGCAACCTGGCCACGACACTGGCCGCCGGCATGCCGGTCACCAGTGCCCTGTCGGTGGTGGCGGACGCCAACGACAATGCCTGGATTGCGCACTATGTGCACGAGATGCGCTCGGATATTGAGCGCGGCGACAGCCTGCTGCGCGCGGCCCGGCAAAGCGGGATGTTCACGTCCCTGATCCTGCAGATGATCTCCGTGGGCGAGGAAACCGGCGCCGTGGACGACATGCTGATCAATGTGGCCGATTTCTACGACGAGGAAGTGGACTACAGCCTCAACCGCCTTTCCGAGTCCATTGAGCCTATACTGTTGGTCGGCGTGGCCATCCTGGTGCTGATCCTGGCGCTGGGCGTCTTCCTGCCCATCTGGGATCTGGGAAGTGCGGCAATTAACTGAGTGGTGGAGGCGTGACGCAGAGACCGCTACCCGATATCTGGCGAAAGAGGGCCGTCAACTGGCTGGCCCTCATCGTACTTGGGATAGTGCTCGCAATTTTTGGTACTTACCTGCGTGAGCGTCTTGCGGAAGCGGAGGCAATGGCCGTTCGGGTTGCTCTCAATAACCTGAGGTCGCAACTGGCGATTGAGGAGCACACGGCACGGACGCGGCTGGAGAAAAACACCCTGAGTGATCGGGCCGGCGAGAACCCGATGGACTGGGTGGACGAACCACCAGCCTCCTATATTGGCGAATGCAGCAGTGGTGCTGCCGGGGAATGGGGTAGCTGGTGTTTTGATTCGGATCGTGGAGAACTGCGTTATTACCCCCGGTTCAGTTTCAAGGGGCAGTTTGAAAAGGCTTTCAACGGCAAGGTTTATGTCTGGCGCGTTGAGGTCTCCCAACGGGACCACCTGAGCCTCGTTCCGAGAGGAAAGAAACGTAAAGACTTGTAAAACAACTAAACCTGCAGCTGTTCAGGCCGTAAACTAGTATGTGCGGAGGCCATATAATGAAAGTACGTAAGCAACACAGTGGCGGTTTTACCCTGATAGAACTGGTGGTAGTGATCGTCATACTGGCCATTCTGGCTGCTACGGTGCTGCCGAGATTTGCTGAGTTGTCTGAGGAGGCTCACCGCGCAAGCGTTCGTGGTTCGGGCGGCGCTTTTGGCTCTGCCGTGGCGCTGGTGAAAGCTCAGTGGACGGGAATTGGTGCACCTGGTGAAGTGGATGACCTTTCAGGTTTCGGCAATGAAACCGTGGACGTGAGCTCGGAGGGGTGGCCGGTTTCAACGGATGGA
>Ga0306904_100710_pt1 | contig 10172 bp, 10 predicted proteins | sample AntDeeMetagen472_FD_190446 | JGI IMG/M metagenome (GOLD analysis project Ga0306904, IMG submission 190446) | Saline lake microbial communities from Deep Lake, Antarctica - Metagenome TFF #472 (v2) (version 2) | ecosystem: Environmental > Aquatic > Non-marine Saline and Alkaline > Saline | place...
GTGTTTTCACCCCACGAGAACAGGTCGTGAACCGCGAACCGTAATATCCCAACTCAGCGGCGCGGTGCCGTGGGATTCCCGCGTCTTCAGGCGCGGGAGGACGTCAATGTCGACCCGCCAGCCGCAACGGTGTTTTCCTCAATAACTGAAGGAGTCTCTTCTGGTGGCTGGTCAGAAGCTTCCGAAACGGTGAGCGTGCCAGTCGTGTAACTCGTCGTTGTCTGGCCATTCTTGCTGATTTGGGCCTGGTACTCGTAGTCACCAACAGCCAACTCGACGTTTGTGTATGTGAGACCACTGGCTCGAGACTCGTTCGGAGCGAAATCGAGGGTTTGGCTCGTCACAACTTCGCCTTCTGTAAATTCTCCGTCACCGTTTGTGTCGACTGTCAGTTCCAACAGGGCATCCGAAACCGAATTTTCGGCGTTGTTGCTCGGATAGGCTGTAATCGTTGTGTTATCGCCTGCGGTAACAGTTGCGTCCTTCTGGAGTTCAATATCAAAATCGAATGTGCCAACAACATTGAGTGAGACTGGCTCTCCATCAACGGTGAACTGAACAGTATCACCTACCGCAGCGCTCTCCGGTGGCGTTAGCCTAAAGCTGACTGTGTCGGGAAGCCCACTACCGAAATCAGCATAGAGGATCGATCCTTCCTCATCGTCGTATGAGCCACCGTCAGAAATATTAGAAACAGTGGCATTACTGGGGAGATTACTAACTGAAATCGAGTTCGCTCCACTAGTCGTAATCGTCACTGTCGACCCGTCAACTGAAACGTCATCTTCCTGTACGGGATCTTCTTGCGCAGCGGCCGGAGCGACGAACGTAACACCGGCAGCAACGAGTGAGAGAGTCAGTACAACGGACAGGACTATTGAATTGATTGTTAATCGTGACATATGTTGACAACACATGATGGCTATTTTGCTATTGACATCCTCCTCCGCGTGAACGCGGAGGAATCCCACGGCACCACACCGCTTGGGTTGGGATATTAAGGTTTGCAGTCTACCACCTCTGTCCGAGGTTGGAATCCTCGGGAGAGGTCGTGAAGGTAGACTGCTGGCTGTGCCAACCAGCCGGTACTCCTATCTTCGCCCAAACTGGCCGAAGACTCAGAGTTACTTTCTGTGCTGTTGATGTTGAGACGGATGTTCTCCGCCCCATTCACGTCAGCGTTGAACGCTGCATCACACCTCTCACAGACGTACAGGCCTCGTTCGACACGCTGACTGTCGTCTTCTCTACCGCAGACACAACACGTCTTGCTTGTGTTGCGCTCAGATACTTCTACGACCTCGATTCCCTCGACCTTCGCTTTGTACGTGAGAATCTTGGTGAAGCGGTCGAACGCCCACCCGTGCAAGTCAAGGTTTCCGTGCCGACCCCAGTTCTTCGACTCGCCGTTCTCGTCTTCACGGACACCAGCGAGTTTGCCAACGTTGATGCGGCCAACACCACACTCGATACACTTCTCAACGATGCGTTTGGCGAGACTGTGGAAGAAGTGTGTTCGTCGTTCCGACCACTTATGATGTAACCGAGTGGCCTCAGAATCATTTGAATCGTCGCACTTGGCGATTTCCTTCGGGAAGTAGTACCCATCTTGTTTCAGACGGTTGCCGGGGTACAGGTCTGCTTCCTCGGTGCTGTACGCGACCGCCGCGAAGTTACAGATGCCGAGGTCAACACCCGCTGACTCGTTACCGGGTGCAGTGGGTGTTTCAATTTCGTCTTTGCAGACGAGGTGCAGTTCCCATCGCCCCTTTGCCTTGTCGTAGACAGCACGAACTTGTTGTAGGTTCTCGATAGTGACGCCGGGACGAGTTTCGTATTCAACAAGTATGTACTCCCACGCTTTCGGGTGTTCCTTGTGATTCGCGCCCTTCGAGAGTCGAACACGGTTGTTCTTGGCGTCGTGTTTGATTCCGTTTTGCTTCCACGTCACCGTACTGCGAGGGTGTTCTTCGTGGACGCGGTGGCCTTGAGAGTCGTAATGGTTTTTCTTGCGGTAGCCGGGCGGATTTGCACGGTCATCGGACTTCCTCTTACCATACCACGAGTTGAAAGCCTCAGCGAGTTCCTCCAGAACGCGCTGACTGGACTGACTGTGCAGCCCCTTGTATTTTGGATGTGTCTTCAACTCGTCTTTGAGATCGCCGTGGTCGGGGATCTCGCCCGTGTCTTCCCACACGCTGCGGGAGTGATAGTTGGCGACGTTCCAGAGTTTGCTGGCCGACCACCCGTGCCGGTCGAGCGATTCCCCTACTTGCGAGTGGTTGCGGATTTTTGCTCGGTGAGTCCGGTGGACCTCCAGCATTTGAACGCCTGTATAATCACTTATACTCGTGTCTCTTGTAAATATTCGGATTAGGATCGTGGAATATCCGGCCCTTCCATCGACGGTGGACTGTGGAGGTGTTGTCGGATTCATCCTGACCCTCAAGGGTCAGGTATTCTCCTTGATTCTGTATAATATACTCATCACAGACTACTATTCGGCATCAAATCGGGGTGACGCAGCGATTCTTGAGGGAGAACTCGCTGTATTTAAAGAACGATTTCCAGACGCAGATATAACTGTGAAGACAAAGTTCCCCGACGCTGCTGAACTGATTCACGATGTGGACGCAGTTGCCCAGCATATTGTCCCATTTGAGCCTTCCAATTTTCTGAAAACCGGAGCGACAGCTTTCTCACTAATTGACACAACTCTGCAGGAATATGTGGGTACAAAGCTACCGTTCAGCGATTTTGTGTCGGATAAGCTTGAACTACAGCCTTACCGAGAGGCAGATGTTATTGTTTCGACAGGTGGTCAGTTTATCACCGGAGACTATTATCCTGACAAGCTTGGTGTTCACATTGAGTGGTACCTTGCGAAGCTTCTTGGAAAACCGCTTGTCGTATATGGGCAGTCGCTCGGACCTTTTCCAAAACCATACCGGACGATGGTGCGACACGCACTAAATCAATCTGAGGTTATCATTACACGCGATGAACTGTCCAAGGAACACTTAGATGACTTAGGGGTGGCGACGCCTGTTCACGTCGGTGTTGATGCAGCGTGGGCAATGCCACTTGAATCCGGCAAAAGTCGTGTAGAAAGAATGACAAACAGCACTCCGTCACTCCCCGAACCGTCCGATGGGCCACTCGTCACGATATCCGCAAGAAACTGGTCTCATTTCAATGCAGCAGATGGACAAGAGCAGTATTTCAAGGCAGTCGCAAATACGGCGGCGAGCTTAATTGAAGATGAGAACGCCGAGATAGCGTTCCTTTCTACTTGCACAGGACTGTCGGGATATCACACTGATGACCGCGTTGCTGCAGCGAATATTATTGATTATCTCGACGAAGAATATCAAGACCGAGTCACGATTATCTCCGAGGAACTGACTCCACAACAACTTGTTACACTCTACGGTCAGGTTGATCTCCACATTGGGACACGAATGCATTCGTGTATCCTCTCGATTCTCGCGGGGACACCATTTGCCGCAATCGAATATCAATTCAAAACGTCTGGATTGATGTCACAGTTCGGACTTGAAGACTACGTCGTCAGCATCGACGGGCTAAATCACGCTTCACTGCTTGAGCTTGCAAATAAATCCATGGAAGACAGTAAATATATAAAAAATCAGATAGACGAGAACCTCCCCGAGGTACAACAGAAAGCACGCGAAAACGCAGAGATAGCAGCGGAATATATTCGTTTAATTAGCCATTAAATTGTTTGGCGAAACAGTATATACAATTCAGAGAACTCACAGCTTGTTTTACTTTCGATGGCGAGCATTAGTAATGTGTAAACGATACCACCAAGGGCAATAAGCACAATGAGCTGGAGAAGTCCAAACGTATTGAACAAATACATATCGACGGCGAAAACGATTGCACCCATCCCAAAACTGCCGGTGAGCGGATAAAATACGAGCCTAAGTAGTTCCATTGCTTCTGCCTCAATAATCGATAAGACAAAGTAGAGAGCTACTGGTAGGGTGATGAATGAGCTACCAACGATAGTAGCTGCGACACCGACGACACCAAGATTTTCTGCAGCAGGGAATATTGTAATAATTATTACTAATACTTTCAAGGCCTGAATTTTCACTTCTATATCTGGTTTACCGACGGATTTGAAAACGGGGCCAACATTTGCGCCGAATGCTCGCAAGCCGCCCCATATGGCCAGCACTTGCATAAGGGGAACGACTGGATCCCACTGATCTCCGAGTGCGACGTGGACAAATTGCGGTGCTACTACGGCAATTCCTACGGACATTGGGAATGCAACCATTGTCGATAGTTGGACGGCTCGGAAGTACCCTTGGCGAAGGCGTTGTATGTCATTTTGCACCTGCGAGAACGCGGGAAATGCGACGCGTGAAATTATGTGTGTGACCTCTGTAGCGGGAGCGTTTGAGAATCGGTACGCAATCTGATAGAATCCGAGCGACGCGGCAGTAAAGTACCAGCCGACGAACACGTCATCGCCCTGGCTGTAAAGAAATACAAGAATTGCGGATGCGAAAATCCACTTTCCAAAGCCGAACATCTCTTTTCCGTGTTTAAGTTCAAACTCGACACTGGGCCGATATTCATGGATAATATATGATAAAAGAAATTTGATTATGTTCATTGCAATGAGCCCGGCAGCGAGGGCCCAAACGTCCCCGTAGAAAAGAGCTATCACCACCGCAACAACCAGATCTACCAACCGACCGCCAACCAGATACACGAACTCACGATGAAAATTGAGATTCTTTTGGAAATATATCACAGCAGGATTCTGTAGCCCAAGGATTAGTGGGGTAAAACCAATGTAGCGGATGAGTGGCGCAGCTTCCGGTTCGCCAAAGAGGTTTGCAAGTGTAGGTGCTGCAACGACAGCGATAGCTGCAACGATTAGCCCACGAGCGATTTTTATCACCCATGCAGTGTTAAGAAGAGCGTCAACATTCTCTTTCTCGTTCTGAATTAGTGCTTGGTTGAATCCTAGTTCTGAGAACTGCCGTAAAGATGCAATTGCTAGGAGTGCGATACCGAGTAACCCGAACGCTTTTGGCGATAGTAATCTAGCAAGAATGATGATTTTGAGAATCTGAAGAACTCTATCGCCGACGTTGATACCGACCATCCAGATGCCACTTTGGATGGCTTGTTCTTCGGTTGACCCACCAGTAGTGAGTCGCCGATAGAGAGTATACAAGTATTTAAGCATTTTAATGAATTTAATAGTAGAGACTCGTTCCTACCGATTCATAATGGACATATCATAGAATGTATAATATATCTTTTTAATTTGCACAGTATGGTAGTCATCTAAGCACGGATATATTTCTTGCGAAAATGGCACAAATACTTTTATATATTTGATCATATTTGGATATCTCAAGGGGCACCTGTAGACGAATATTTTCAGACGCTCGGAAACTTCGATCTTGCCCTGTTCAACCAATATATTCTATTGTGATGACTCAAGTACCGACACATACTGTCGACAGACCCGCTCGATCCCTTCTTCGAAACTAATCTGTGGTTCCCACCCAGTATCAGCCTCCATTTTTGAGTAGTCCGCACAGGTATCATGCACATATACTGAGTCTGGAATCGGATTCTCGATGTACTCTGCCTCAATGTCGGTCCCGAGCTCGTCGTTCAACATCTCGACAACCGTATTGAAATCGTATGCCTCACTCGTTCCGAGATTGTACACACCATCGAGCTGCTGCTCACCAGCCAACACTAATCCCCGAACGATATCGTCGACGTGCGTAAAGTCCCGTGTCTGGGTTCCATCTCCATACAGAACCGGTGACTCACCGTTGGCCATATCCTCGGCGAACTGGGCGATCACGTTGGCGTACTCGCCCTTGTGTTCCTCCGAGCCACCGTAGCCCTGGTACACCGAAAAGAACCGCATCCCGGCCATCGTCATCTCGTAGTGATTCGAGAAATACTCCGCGTACCGCTCTCGTGCCAGTTTCGAGGCTTCATACCCTGTGTTCACTGCCACATCCATTGATTCGGGCGAGGGGTCGGTCTGGTCACCGTAGATTGAAGACGTAGAGGCATACACGATGGTCTCACAACCATCGTTGCGTGCCTGTTCGACGACATTGACGAACCCCTCCACATTCACACGCGCACCTGTCTGTGGATCGTCTTCGTGCATGGCATACGATGACAGTGCGGCCAGATGAAACACCACATCAACGTCAGTTGGCAGTTCCGAGTCGACGACACTCGCTTTCACGAACTCGATTTCGTCGACGAGATTGTCCTCAGTTCCGAGATAGCAGTCGTCGACGACGACGACATCGTTATCCTCTGCAAGGTGGTTCGCCAGATTGGAACCAATAAACCCAGTACCGCCAGTAACGAGTATACGTTGGTTTTGCATACTTTAGACTTCATGGGAATAGTCAAAAACAATGTGGTTTCAAATTACACAATTCGATCTGTACGAGAGATTTTCTCCTCATAATCAGGGGTTATTCACAGACAACTTCGCGCAGTTCATCAAGCAAATCCGGATGGTGTTCTTTGAGAATCTCTACATCTTCTTGAAGATTGTCCCGAATCCGCGAGCGCACCTCCGAAATCGCTTGATAACGTCGGTTCTCACCGTCTTCATTGGTAATCAATTCACGGTCACGTTCGGTGAGGAGTGCACGTGTGCGTGCCATGGTAATTGTCATATCGGTTTTCGGTTGAATGAGTACTGCGATTCGTCCGCACGCAATAGTTCACACATAAGCAAATGTTTGCCCATATGCAAACCTATAAACTAATGCAGATAGTACGTACTCTTGAGAACCCCGAGGCATCGTCGTAAAATCGACCGGTGGGCCAACACCGGCCTCGTGGTTCTCGGAGTAGCAAGAACCATGTTACAAGCGATTACCGAGGAACTTGAACGTTCCTTTGACAGCCGTGACGAATCGGAAACACAATTATTAAAATGTCCAGACTGTGGTGTGGTTGGGCTCCCAGAACGAATTGAAACCCACGATTGTCAAGGCTCTCTGAACACTCGAAAGGAAGAGTCGACACAACATGATACAAAATGTATCTCAGCCCAACAGCTCCTCTCAATAACGGGATGTCGACCGCTGATACAAACAATGTCTGCGGTCGGCAGTATCACTTTCCGATTGTTCAAACCACGTGAGCTGGCGGTGAACAACTGCTGTACTCAACTCCGATGATCGAAGACATCCCCAACGACGTATTCGTTCGGATCAAGACAGATCTCTTGATCGTCGGAGACAGCATCATGACTGATAGACACCACGCCTCAAATGGGAACTACGAGGATAATCATCCACAAAACCAGATTAGTGGTATCATCCCAGCGTTTAGTCTTTCGGGCTGGCTTCGTCACGGGATGGAGAAGGTCGTCCAAGAGCGTGGCAGTACCGCTTGTCACCCCGGAGAGCCAAACGCGAACTTTCGTAAAGAGGATGTGTACGCCCGCGATCTAGACACTGGCTATCACCCGAAGGGCGACTGCCTCGAAGACAACGACAAAGACGGCTGTGTAATTCACGACCTCTTCGGCGGCTTTGGCAACCAACCCGGCAAAGTGATGCGTCGACCAATCAAGTTCTCTCCTGTCCGTTCCAGCGTCGACTACACACGCGGGCAGGCAGAAGGACATTACCGCCGTCTGAATCGCAACGTAGTCTCTCGAAATCAGGAAGATAATCGTGAACCACTGCGGAACACAGAGGTAGACGCGGTAGCGAATCTTGACGGAGCGTGGCATCTCTCGTTCCGAGAACCCAAATCAGAGTTCATTGCCCTGCTTGCCGAAGCGATTGATTTCCTTGATCTCCACCAAACCGACTTTATGCACCAACTTGGTGGGGCGCGCAACTTCGGCGGTGGGATCGTCGACTGTACGCTCCTGAATCCACTCTACGAAGACTCCGAACTACGACGTGTGTTCAACCGAGGTAAGGACAACACTAACAAGATGGACGACAAGGACGAAGAGTTGCGAGAAGAGCACTTGGGGAAGTTCAAATCCGAACTCACCAAGCGAGTTGAGGAAGGTCCATGAGTGGCGTGATGCTGGCGGTCTTCCGGCATGACGCTCACAAGTTCACTGGAGAAAGTCACAACAACGCCCATGAGGAGCTCGCAGGCGTCCGTGTAAATCAGTCGGTCCCCAAAGGTGCTGACGGTGATGCAGCGGCTCTCTCCCGACCACAACAGGAGCAAAAACAGACCGTTCCGACCCACGACGATCACTACCGACTCTCGCTGATTACTGGCGAGACGGCCTACGATCCTCGGAAGTTTTCGCGTTCGACTATCGAGGGCGAGGTCAGCGAATTAATCGCTACTGATGACCCACAGATGGCTCACGGACGATGGTTAGATTCCGACGTTGCCGCCGCATTCAATGAATCGGTGTATCATCCATATACGAGCCTGAAGTACCATACAGTCCTTGTGGCCGCCTTGTTGGACAACTACCGTGCCGACAACGAATTCGGCAACCTACGGCTGATCGTTGATCCAGCAGATGATATTGTGCCGTTCAGAACCATCTTCAGTGGTGATCGGTTCGCGCTCCGTATCGATGTCGACGACAACGGGCGTCCATCGGCACGACTCGGCAGTCGACCATGGCGGTCGTGGGCCTCGACATGGAACCGACTGACAGCACACCCACTCGATACAGCCAGCAACAAGTACGACAGGAAGCTCGATGCCAACTTACGGCGTATCCAGTCGTGGAGCACCGCACTCCAGTATATCGAGGAGTTTGCCGGGTGGAGGCCCGACCGATGACGCTGATTCAGCAAGTTCTCTGGGAATTTCGGATGGACTACATTGGACATCCATACTACGTGTCGGGGAACGCCATCCTACACGCCCTTGGCCAGCACCTCGATCCTGAGACCCACACAGCCCTATCAGCCAGTCATGGCGTGTTCGTTCCTGGTCAGTTTGGAACGTTCCCAGAAGAACACAGTCAGTCAGGCGTTCATCCGTGTCTCGGAGGGAGCTTGCCTCCCGTTGAGACCTACGGTGATCTATTCGTTCAGCGAGAGGCGATACAGCCGTGGTTACTGGACACTCGCGCCCGTGACGCATTGAACACACACGACCTCCGTATCCACGGTGGCCATCCGACGCTTTGTCACGAAACAATCATGGGCCGGAAAGAAGACCGCCGGAAAGAAAAACAAACGACAAAATGGTACGTCCATGCCTACCTCCATACCGATGACCCGGCGGTGCTCCCGCTCGGCGAAGAGGTGCTGGGAGGTCTTCAGTTCGGTGGCAAGCGCAACTATGGCTACGGTGAGGTCGAGTTGAAGGACACACAAATGGTCGACCTTGACCAACTGGACTACTCACAGCTCAAAGACAGAGAGACGTACCTCATCGATATCGTGACCCCGTTCGTCTTGGAATCTGAGTACCCTGAAACGAACGATAGATCAATTCCGTGGTGGTGGGCCGAAAATCGCGATGACGTACGAGTCCGCGAGGAGAAGATCCTCGAACAGCGCGAAGTATATCGACTCCAGACTGTCGACCACGGTCAGGTCGTAAAATATGTTGGAGACCGGCCGGTTGAAACTGCCAAGAATGGCCTCGTGAGAGTTGGTTCACACTCTCGATACGGCTTCGGAGAAATCCGCGTGAAACCACTTGTCGAACAATAATAAATCGTATGAGGAAGATAGAGAACGCTCAACAGTAGATTGACGAATGATGGTGGATCACCTGACAAACAAACGAGAGGAAGGCTAAATGAAGAAATCGTATTACCAGCAATTATGACGGTCGCGCGTCGGCAATCTCGCTCAGGAAGAATGCATAAAATATCGTCTGGAGACCCAACACAATCGCTGTAAACGCCACCAAAGACGCGAGGGTAAACGGTAGCGCGGCGAATCCAGTTCCAACCCACGTCGCAACGAGCGAGGCCGCATACAGCCCCCCACCGACCAACAGCCCAGTTCCGAGCAACGCCCCACGTTCGAGCGTGAGACGGCCTTCCAGGACGTTCGTCACCGGGTCGTCGACTCGACGGATCGGATCACTACCAACAGTCGAAAACAGACCGAGCGTGAAGATCTGATAACCCACAATAGTCAACAAACTCCCAGCGATCATCGAGTGAGTGCCTAGTG
>Ga0306904_100720_pt1 | contig 10051 bp, 9 predicted proteins | sample AntDeeMetagen472_FD_190446 | JGI IMG/M metagenome (GOLD analysis project Ga0306904, IMG submission 190446) | Saline lake microbial communities from Deep Lake, Antarctica - Metagenome TFF #472 (v2) (version 2) | ecosystem: Environmental > Aquatic > Non-marine Saline and Alkaline > Saline | place...
CGCACGAGCACAAGTGTTCCTCGCGCTGTGCCTTCGTCTCGTTATTGCGATCACCAACGACGAACGCGGAGACAATCCAGGAAGCACCGTCATCACGCTATGAGAACTATTCTATGACACCCTCTTCACAGTTATATCTGCGTCTGGAAATCGTTCTTTAAATACAGCGAGTTCTCCCTCAAGAATCGCTGCGTCACCCCGATTTGATGCCGAATAGTAGTCTGTGATGAGTATATTATTAATAGTCATTTTGGTAGTATACAAGCCCTTAGGCACGTACTTTAGCGTTCTTGTTTCAATTTTTACCACCGGTTATGCCTATAACCAATGGATAGCTGTTTTAATGTTATAATACCTGTATTCGGTATAACAAATTAGTTAAGTTACTACAAGTAAATAGATTAAATCATGACTAAATGTGTTCTTCTTACGATAGATTCCTTACGGTATGATGTCTGCACAAAAGAAAACTTACCAGATTCATTTGAAACATTTGCTGATGATTTCGTTGAATATTCTAGTGCATATTCTCATGGGGTTGCAACACCGTTTGCATTTCCTGGTCTGATAGCGGCTGCCCACCCTATCGGCAATGGAAACCTCCCTGAGGAACAGCCGCATCTCCCTGAACTTATCCCAGGCAAATCAATAGCCTTCACCAACAACGGACACCTTTCCGAAAAGCGTGGTTATTCTCGTGGGTTTGATGAGTTTTACGCTAAACTACCGAGTGGTGAAGTCAAGAGTTCGATCATTGAGAGGCTGAAAGATATTAAGTGGCTCCGAGAGTCCGAGACGGTGCGTATGTTGTACCAGTATCTTTCAACTATAGGAAACAGCGAAGAACTTCCTGTCCCTTATACACCCAGCTCAGACGTGACTGATTTCCTATTGGAGAAGTTACGAGACTCTAACCCGGATTTTTTGTGGGGGCACTATATGGACCCACATACTCCGTATCATCCAGATTACGCGACCGAAGGAGTCTCGAATTTGCCAAGTTCCTCTGAGTTGGTAGATTTAGATAATCGGATTGTCTCAGCCTCATGTGGTGCAGAAGATCTCAGTAAAGAAGAATTGGACTTCTCGTTTAAATTGTACCAACAGAATATCCAATACATGGATGAGCATCTCGGCCGGCTACTGAAATCGCTTCGTGACCAGCCGTGGTATGACGATGCTCTGATAATAGTCACATCTGACCACGGAGATCTCTTCGGTGAAAATGGTCTTCTATTTCATCAGTGGAACTACGACCCGCACGAAGAACTTGTCCACGTACCGTTGTGGGTAAAGTATCCAGATAACATGAATGGGGGAACGTCTGTCGACTACAATGTCAGCCACAGTGATATTGCTCAGACAATTGCCACCATCTTTGAATCGACAGATAAAATAGATAATTCCTATGTTGAGGACCTCCGCTCGGGGTCGAAAAGACACATAGTGAGTCTATCGAACAGTTCTAAACGACTAATTGAGACGAACGGGCACAAAATCCTTCGTCGAGACGGGTCGACCGAAACTGAAGGGGACGTGTCCGACCGGGGTAACGAAAGACTACAAAAGATCGAATTTCCGAATATAATGACCTCGACTGGAGTAGTTCTAGGGGCCGAAGACGATGAAAAGTACGTTGACTCTAACTCAGGTGAAGACGAAGAGTTGAACGAACAGTTGCGAGCACTCGGATATCGCTAATTTCCGGCCCCGAAAGCAATTTCGTGCCGAATCTTCAAGAATCGAGAATTTTCGGAACTTTCAATCTGCTACTTGGTGAAATACACTTTCTAGTTTGTCGACAGCGATGCGAATGTCAAACTCCGTCTCGATAGTCTCTCGTGCGTTTTCAGCGATTTTATTCCGACGTGATGGGTTATCGATCAAATCAGCGATAGCCTCTGCAACTGCTTTAGAATCATTCGGCTCGACGAGGATGCCGTCATATCCATCTGTAATGAGTTCCGGAATAGCAGAAACAGTTGTTGAGACACACGCGGTTTCTGACGCCATCGCTTCTTTGAGAACGACCGGCATAGCGTCCCGATCACCATTCTCGGTGATTACGCAGGGTAGTACGAACAGGGCAGCCTCCTGAAATTCCTGTACAAGCCGTTCATCAGAAACGTTCTTGAGAAATTCAACGTGGTCCTCGATCCCTCTCTCAGCCACCCTCTTTCGTAGGTTTTCTGCTTGTTCTCCTGTCCCGACAATATGATATTCGATATCATAGCCGCGGTCAACGAGCTCGGCCACGGCATCAATAGCGTATTTATATCCCTTCTTTTCTACCAGACGGGCCACAGACAGTAGTTGACCGGGAATATGTTCATCGGAGGGTTTGAATTTGCTTACGTCCGTTGTCGCAGGAACGACTGATATATCGGTCTCAACGTCAATCTCGTCCCTGAGATATCGTTTATTATACTTCGAGGGCACGATAATGTGGTCGAATCGGGAACAGACTCGTTGGAGCCGTGGAATGTGCGGTGCGGAGAATATCTCGTTAGCATGAGCTGTCACTGTACATGGAATGCCATGATACGCGGCGGCGTAGGCCACAGCGACTCGATTCTGTCCCGCAAAGTGGGTGTGTATCGAGTCGACGCCACCCTCACTGTCGATTGCTTCGCTGATTTGTTTCCCCAAATGGAGACAGAAGGCGTGGAACAGTGGGCCGTCAATGAAGGCGGCCTGTCGAAGAACATCAGGATTCAGTACACGATGAGACAGGAGCTCGGGGAGCGAACTGAACGTGGGTTCTTCTGCATAATGTACCGAGAGGTCCATTTCTTGGACTTCTTCGTGGGTTACTTCGTCTGTTGGTCGATTGATGGAAAATATTGAGACATTGTGCCCCCGATTATCGAGTTCGTACAGTTCATTAATCACAAAGCTCTCCGACAACTTGGGAAACTGTCCAACAACGTAGATAATATCCATATATTTTCATCGCTTAGAGTACATTTATTTGTTACTAAGCGTATGGTGATTCAAGTTACAATCAATATACCATTAGTGACTAAAAAAGCCGGTTATTTTAACCAAAATCACCACTGTCAGTAGACCTCTTAGAGAACTGTATAGGATCTATACTCTAATTATTAAGGTTGTAGTTGCACTGTTTTATCTATCCAATCATCTGCCGACACCATATATATATCATCAATAGTGTATGCTATATAAAATTTATGTCTGATAAGTTATTTTATCAATAATATACTGTCGTAAGAGGCGTAATAATTTGGCAGACTTGTCAACTATTGTAGGCACTGGCTGATCGTAATCCCTTCCGCTGAATACAGGACACTATGATCCGGTGGGCGGGTCCACTGGTCTATCCCAAGATAATTGTCGCGTTCAACCGAATATCCCGCACAATCTGATGATTCAGCATGAGTGGTGACGTTCCTGTAATTGTTCGCATGCCATAGATGTGGTTGTTCATCAACTATCAACTGTCCTTCCCCATGCTCCTTGATCCAGTCGGTAGTCGCATACTCAGACGAGGTATAGTGGGCTTCTGGGTGAACCATCTGCGACGGGTTCGTGTCGATTCGATAAATTGGGACCGCGGCGAGCTGCGTGATAATCAACGCGAGTACAAGTATCATGGCCACAATTCTTTCTCGTGGGATGGAAACCCGCTTAAGAACTAACATCGTGACGGTAATTGACACCAATAAAGGAATAAGAATCCCCAAAAAGCGGCCAGCTGATAACGGGATAATTTTGCCTGCAATAGTAGTTCCGATAAATCCAACCGCGAATATGCCCGACAGAACCGCCCAGGAAAGTTCCCAGTCTGCAATTTTGTCCTTCGAGAGAACGCCTGCGGCCGTAATGATGCTCATCACGAAGTAGACAACAAATGAGGCACTGATTAGATACTGGGCGAAGCCAGATAGGCCGCTACTTCCTCCGGCCGGCGACGCTGATTCAATGCCACTGATGAGATTACCGAAGACAAAGCCTGTGAATGAGTCGTATGGATACATGAAGATGAAAGTCATCGCAACGACTGCAACGATTACATAGATTGGCAACGGCACATATCTCGTCGAAAATGTTCTGAACCGCCAGGGGAGAGAAAGTTGTGCGATTATACCCCAGAAAAAGAAAACCACCGCCCCGACTGCAGCAATATAGTGGTGCATAAGCGTGAGCGAGACCATTGCTATGACCACCAAAATCGTCTGTTTCCTCCGATCAGCGACAACAAAGATCGCCGCGATAGAGTAAAATAACAGAACCATGGCAAATGGTTCCTCTATAAACTTAACTTGGAACATGAGTAGCGTCCGGGCTGATGCAGCACCCATCCCGACGAAGAATGCGGCAGTATCGTCAATTACACGAGCCAGTCCGAGAAAGAGAAAGAAGGGAACTGCAGCAACAACCAAAGGAAGGTACTTACCCACACTCTGCATATCCAGAGCGAACAATTCAACGGTGAGGGACACCATGGCGGGAAGAGCTGGCCAATGGCCCAACCAAGATGCAATGCTATCCCATCCTTCCTGAAATAGCCGGAATGCTTCACGAGTATGGATGTTGGGATCATAACCATAGAAGCCTGCTTCGTTGGGCCCAATGACTGCAAGCATGACAATCAATGGCGTTGCTATCACGAAAATCGATAGAACCCACTTTGGCAGGTTGTATTTTAGTGCAATGAGGACAGGAAGAACGAACAACGCAAGCAATGCTACGTAATTCAATTCGCCAGGAATAGCAGTGTTCGGGAGTAGAGAGAGAGAAGCGAAAGCGGTGAACGCAATGAAGTACAAAACAATCCAGATCTTCAGATTTTTTCGAATAGGCTCACTCATTAGTAATAAACCGACAATCCTCTTTGATGTCTACTATATAATGGTTCCGATGCACACCATTATAATACTATCTCTTCAACGAGAGGAACTCTCACGATGAGGGCACTCATCCTCGAATTACTTGGATAGATTTCTAGATCTAGAGAAAGAAATCCCAATACAAGAGTGACTCCAGAAATACGGAGGAATGATTTCTTAATCATTGATGATTTCACACACATAATAAATAGAAAACTCTTGAATAATTCTTTTAATCAAATATGTCCTATTTTGTTCTCTTCTTTAATGATAATATGTAGATATTTCTTGCAAAGACAATCATTAAATATTCATGGGACTAACTATTGTTGTTGCTACTTAGTTCAGGCCCTGTCACGCCTGATTATGAGACACTTCTTGAAAGTACCTAACATCTCATGAAGTGATATTAAAAGAACAATTGATTCGAATATAATCTCTTTCACAAATAGTCACTGGGTTATCGTCTGTTACTTATAGGATTGCAGAACCTACCGCTAAAAGCGTTTTTTCAGCTACACTCTGCCATGAGTATTTGTTTGCTATCTCAATACACGCCTTAGTGTCGAATCCGCGAACGGATTCGACGCCCTCGTGTAAATCACCGATCACTCGACCACAGGAGTCGACGACGATTTCAGCCGCACCACATTGGTCACTGACGACAACAGGGGTTCCACAGGCGAGCGATTCAAGAATCACGTTCCCGAACGCCTCGAAGTTCGCTGGATGGATGGTCGCAACCGCCGAACTGTAGTATTCTGCGAGTTCTGTCTGATCGACACGCCCGATAGCTCGCAAGTTCTCTGATTCGGCCACGTCTCCGACGACATACACGGGATAGGAAACGTCACGGGCGAACTCTCGGACTTTCGGCAGTCCCTTTCGAGGGCTGTTACCGACAAAGAGTACGTACTCCTCGTTAGGGACGTCTCGCGGGTAGAATATTTCCTGGTCGACCCCATTGTAGACGGTGTGAGTCGGGCTCGAAATCCGGTATTCGTCTTTCCACACGGACTCTGTCAGCTCGCTATTGAAAATCAGTCCGTCGGCGCAGTCGAGCGCGCGCTGTGTCGTCCAACGACGAGTTTTGGCCAGTGCTGAATCGGCAATCTTGGTCAGCCGTCCCATCTGGTTCCGACTGAATGTCCGCTCGATGTGTTTAGCATCGTGGACTTTCTGGATAGTCGGGATACCAAGGTCGTACGGGATCTCAGTGTGGGTTAGGGCAATGTCATAGTCGTGAATATCGAACTCACGTAGTTCGTTGTACAGCGCGGTAGGGAACTGAAGATGGTAGCCGGAGAGTGAATAATAATCTACCCAGTTGATATCAAACGAGTCTGAAATCTCGATGGAGTCCGTTGTATCGATTGTTTGTGGTCTGCCAGCCAGGATCGTGACGCTGTGTCCAGAATCGGCTATTTTACTGTATAGGTTTTTTACGTGGTACGAGATACCCCCAGCAACATACGGGGGGAATTCACGTGATATGACTAGCAAATGCATATTAGATTGTTTTTGATAGCACATCTCGAAGTTGCCCAGTTGCGTTCTCCCAGGTGAACTGTCGAGCATACTCTTTCCCCTCTGTTGCGAGTTCGTCGGCCAGTTTCTGATCCGCCAATATTTGTGTTGTCGTATCTATAATATCTTGGACATCCTCAGGGTCGACCTGGATGCATCCTTCCTGAAGGATCTCTCCGAGAGACGTTGTTTTAGATGCAACGACCGGCGTGCCACATGCCAGAGCTTCCAGAGGCGGAAGTCCGAACCCTTCGTACAGAGACGGAAAGACGAAGACATCCGCGTTCCTGTAGGCGTACTTCAGCTCGCCTTCAGTCACAAATCCTAGTATGACGACATCATCTCGACTTTCGAGATTGACGCTCTTGAAAATATTTTTATTCTTAGGCCCGATGATGACTAGTTCGTGTGGAATATTGGTCTGTTCTTTGATAGCTACGTAGGATTTGACGACCCTTTCCAGATTCTTTCGTGGGTTCATCGACCCGACGAACAGCAGGTAGTTCTCGGGAAGGCCATCAAGTGATTCACTCTCGGTCGTAAAAAACGCCTTATCCACGCCGTTGTACACGACATCGACTTTGGAGTGTGGCACATCGAGATGCTCGACAATTTCTCCCTTCGAAAACTCGGAAACAGTCGTGATGGTATCGGCAATTTTGGCACCACGGGGAACAGCGGTTTTCCTGTACAATTGGTGGATACCACTGGACCAGCCCTTGAGGGCGTTCACATCATGGATACACATTACGACGGGACAGGAGGTCTGAGTCACGGGAGCGTTGCCGTTTGGGCAGTAGAGTACATCGATATCTGACTGATCTGCTAGAGTGGGCAGTATGACTCGCTCCCAAAAGAGACCATACACCTGAGATGAGACAGGGTATCCAGTGGAGACAATAGGAGTGTCAGGAAAGACAGATTCCAGTTGTTTCGCGCCAAACAACACTACTTCAGTATCTTCTCTTTCGATTAACCCTTTCGTATGTTTTATCGAAGTCTGTACGGCTCCTCCAGGCTCGTCGACTGTGAACGTTCGAGCGTTAATCCCAACCTTCATTGATTATTTATATCCGAGTGCATCCAGCCGTCGCTCGACTTCCTGATCAACGTCGCCCTCTTCGGACCTTGTTTCATTATTTTCGTACCGAACTCGGGTCTCAACATGTGCTCTCAACTGTTCTCGAAGTGATCGATTTAAACAGTCTGTAAACTCTATTGTCTCCGTCTTCTGATTACGTTCACAAAAACACGCACCGTCTTGAGAACGTAGCGCGTATCGTCGAATGTCATTATGGCCGTTTTCTCCCCGAGCTTGCGAGAACACCGTTCTGTCGTTAGACATTTTGAACAGCGAAGATCCTGTTGTCTCTCTGTTGACTGCAGCTGATTGTTCAACCGTTGCCACAATATCAAGTGTGCTTGCTGGGGTCGAAATATCGTCTCCATCAGCACCTCCAGGCGGTCGAACTATGAGCGGAACATGTGTGATTTCGTCGTGCAGAAATCGAGGGTGTTCATAGTAGCCGTGTTCACCGAAGGCATCACCATGATCTGCTGTAATCACAAGCAGTGACTGCTCAAGAATTCCTCGATCACGCAGTTCTGTGAGGAACTCACCAATTCGAGCATCGTTGTACCGAATCTCAGCATCATACAGAGCAATCAGCAGCTCACGCTCATCGTCAGTGATTGAATCAGGATTCTTGATTGCTCGCTGGTACAGCGACTGTGCATCTCGCCCGGACAATCCCTCGTCGTGATACAGCGTTTCGTACTCCCCTGGCGGTTCGTATGGGCCATGGGTATCCATATAGTGGTTCCAGAGGAAGAACGAATCATCAGAATCTATCGAGTCGATCCAGGAAAGTGACCGCTCATTGATTTCCTCGGCTCGCGCATAGTGACGATTTCGCAGTTTGTCCAGCGCTCGTTGGGCCAGCGCAATGAACTTGTGCTGACCGAAGTGGAGATCGTCGTCGAACTTGTCGAACCCCTCATCGAATCCATACGCGCGTGAGACGAATGGATTCGAGTGAAAGCCTGCCGTCGCAAAGCCCTCATCAGAGAGCGTCGACGCGACCGTTTCCGTTGCGAGCCTGTAGTTCGCATCCGTTGCAACATCTGGGTACTTTCCCGTTAACAAGGCTGGAACTGCCTCACGGGTATGCGAACTCGCACTGTAAGCATTTGTGAACCGAATACTTTCTTCCACCAGTTCGTCCAGGACTGGCGAGGTCTCTCGATGATAGCCATAACAGGAGAGATGATCTGCGCGAAGAGCATCAGCCGAAAGCAAGATGATATTCTTGGGTCGATCCATCTTTAGTTACCAACAGTCAATCAGTCAGATTGCTTTATTCTTCCGAAACAATGGATCACAGTGATTGTCTGTAGCTAACAATTATAATTGTTCCATATTCGTAAAACGGAGTGTTCAAGATGCTATTCCGCCAGTGATCAATCATCTCAAACAATGGACATTGCTTTTATCAGTAACGTTGTTTATCCCTTTATTACGGGTGGTGCTGAAAAACGAATCTACGAAATCGGCACCCGTCTCGCAGCCAACGGCCACGAAGTCACGATCTACGGTCGACACTTCTGGGACGGCCCCCAAATAATGGAGTACGAGGGGATGACACTCCACGGCGTTGCCCCAAGCAAGGACCTCTACACGGACGACCGCCGATCAATCACCGAAGCAATCGATTTCTCTCTCAGACTCCTCGTCCCACTCAGACGCAATCTCGATGAGCACGACCTCATTGTGGCATCCGTTTTTCCGTACTTCCCAGTCCTAGCATCCAAACTCACCTCCCTCGGAACCGACACCCCACTGGTCACCACGTGGCATGAGGTCTGGGGTGACTACTGGGACGAATACCTCGGCCACCTCGCCCCCTTTGGCAAGCTCACCGAATATGCCACCGCATACACACCCCAATACCCCATCGCCGTCTCGGGTGTCACAGCCGACCGACTCGCCGATCTCGGCCCCTCACGAGACGAGATCACGGTCGTCCCGAACGGAATCGATGTCGGCCAGATCCGGGATGCCCCACACCCCGAGACGGGCTACGACATCCTCTTCGCCGGTCGACTCATCGAACACAAGAACGTCGACCTGCTGTTGGACGCCTTTGATGCAATCGCCGCCGACCACGATGTGACGCTCGGGATCATCGGCGACGGTCCGGAGTCCAACCGCCTCCACCAGCACGCGGCGACACTGACCCACACCGACCGTGTCGACTTCCTTGGCTTCCTCAACGACTACGAAGACGTCCTCGGCCATATGCGCGCCGCGGACGTTTTCTGCTCACCAAGCACCAGAGAAGGCTTCGGCCTCACCTATGCGGAGGCGATGGCCGCAGACTGCTCTGTCATCGCTGCGGATCATCCAGAGTCTGCGGCCGACGAAGTGATCGGGGATGCTGGCTTCCTCACATCTCCGACTGTCGACGATCTCGCTGCTGTGCTTGACCGCACGCTATCCGGTGAGCGGCCACACTCTGATCCAGTAACCCGGGCCAATCAATTCGACTGGGATACAGTAGCTAGCCAAGCAGAAGAGTGGTACCAGCGCGCAATCGATGATGATTGGTAGTCACTGTACTCAAACACTCAATTCAGCCAGTCGACCTACTTAGGAGTAGTCGGGACGCCGCGCT
>Ga0306904_100800_pt1 | contig 9215 bp, 10 predicted proteins | sample AntDeeMetagen472_FD_190446 | JGI IMG/M metagenome (GOLD analysis project Ga0306904, IMG submission 190446) | Saline lake microbial communities from Deep Lake, Antarctica - Metagenome TFF #472 (v2) (version 2) | ecosystem: Environmental > Aquatic > Non-marine Saline and Alkaline > Saline | place...
TTTGGTTTCTAAAGGCTGTCTGTTTCCCGCAGCTCTCCGCAGCTGCCGATCACCTCCGTCGACAAAGATTCCTTTATATATTAATCCCTATCACCTCCACAAACGTCCAATTTTAGCATAAAATTACCACCCACCCACCTACCCACCGCATACCCTACCCTGCGCGTGGTTCACCTCACGAAACTGACCCATCTTAGATGAGGATCTCCTCGCGGTTGGCCGACACTTCCGGGGTTGAAATATAGCCCTCCGTCTCCGGGGAATTTCGAGAGGTCTTGTTTGAATTGATGGTGGCTGTGGCCTGTTGCCATCAGTGCGTTCCCATCGAAATATGGAACTAATTCCGTTACGTTTTCCGGCAATACGTAGTCGTATGGGTTCTTACTTCCCCGGTGAGGGAAACTAAGAGTTGCTCTGCCTTGCCGTCCCGGTGGGGACGACTGAAGTGATGAGGAAGGGCCTTGAACCCTCCGAGAGTGACAGTCTGTGAAACTGTTTCTCTTCCGAAGGTCTCATCTTACCGTTTGGACTGCTAGGGGACCCAGTAGGCCACTTCTCAAGACCTACTGGAACCCTTGATCGCCTACTGGGAGTAGGCAACCGGATGAGTCAAGCAATGGAGGCGAACAGCGAATCCATGACAGAACTCTCGACAGCTGCCTCCAAGCTGCCTCGCCGTTCCGGGATGGAACGACTAATATAGCGGGAAGGATTCGAACCCTCGGCTCCTGCGCGGAAAGCAGGCGTGTTACCTCTACACTACCGCTATGCGTTGCGTTTCTCAAGGTATGTACTCCCGACGGCAAAACACAAAAACCGCCGGGATACTCACCAGTCCTCAGTGGCGGAGCTGACCGACGCCCCCCCAGGGACCCTCGTGAGCAGAATGTACAAGGTGTGGTAATCGACTGTGAGTGGTCCCGGGCTTTAGCGGAACTCCGCTGGGTCAGCCCTGCAGATCGCACTCACTGTCGAGGTCGAAGGCATCTTGTGGCCTTCTGGCACATGATTAACAGAGAATTCAGTTCAGATTGTATCTACATCACCTCGCCGATTAGGGAAGCAAAATTCATAGGTGGATTGTTTGACCGTGGAACCGCCTGTGAGAGCCTACAGCCCTTCGAGGGCGTCGATGGCTGCCTGTGCGAACGGCTCTGCCGAGTGATCCGAACCGTAGACAGGAGTGATCGGGGCATCCTCCTCGCCGTTCTGGTAGGCTTCGACACGGTCGAAAGTGGCGTTGGCCGCCTCAACAACCCAGTTGTCCCGGGTGTCGGCATCCACCTGAGTGATCGACTCAGGCCGGATGTTCGCTCGCGTTTCGCCTTCGTCCGTCTCGTAAGTGCTGATCTTCCCGACGATGGCGACGAACGCCGGAGCCGAGAGATTTTCGAGTGCTTCGAAGGCATCTTGCTGGTACTGGCCCGCGTAGACGTACACGGTCTCGTCTGGCGCGAACACCTGCGCCTCGTAGTAATCGTTACCCTTCGCAGAGGTGTTGAGTTCAGCCTCGGTGAGCGTCCCCATGATGAGGACGCGACCGGCCATCCCACCGCTGGGAAGAATCGCGTTGACCGGGGCTCGCTGATCCTCGCCCATCTTGAGGGTGTCTTCGACCGCATTGACCTCATTGCCGAGGACGCGAGTGGCGACCTGCCGGGACTGGTTGTTGTCGTCGTTGTTCTGGGATTCGGTGCTGGTGCTGTCGGTGGATTCGGTGGTTGCGCTCATTTTGATGAAGTTTCCGGTTTCGTCGCGTGGTTGTTCGGCTGCCGATGCGCCTCGTGGGTCCGTCTCAGGTCCGTCTTGGAGTTCTGCTGACATGGTTTTGTATCTCAGTGACCTCTGACCTCTTTATGCCTCAATCAGATCTCGGCCGCGCATGGCCGCCTCAGAAATTCCATCTTCGTCGAGTTCGGCATCCAGAGTGTATTCGTTGACGAGGTACAGACCAGAGTCGTCGAAGTACGCAGCATCGGCTTCGACGTGCTGACCGACGAACTCAGTTTCGAGCATATCCGTGATCACGCTCTTGTCCATCGCATTCCGTGCTTCCTTGACTGCCGCCTCGATGCCCATTCCGAGGATCGCGACTGTTTCCTCGGTTCCGAAGATCACGTCGTGAGCCTCGTCGCCATCATCGACGACAGCCTTGATACGCAGATCATCCTCACCATCGACTTCACCGTGTACCGCACACTGGCCGGAGTTGAGAACACGGTTGCAGTCCTCCTCGGAGCATCGCTCGATCAGGCCACTGCCGGGTTTGATCGCGACGACCGTCCCGCTGACACTGTGGGAGTTACGCTCTTGGGCCGAAGGGACCTCGATTTCCTCGTCCAGTTCAGTGATCGAACTGTTCGAGTTGGGCTTGATCTCGTAGATTGTGTCTCCGTCCTCCTTCTCGAAGGCCGAAGCCACCACGTTCGAGAACGAATAGCTGACACCCTCCTGAACATCCGGCAGTTCCGATGTCTTGAACGACGTGTACTTGATCGTCCCGGAGCTGTCACCCGCAAGTCCGACCTGACCGATGCTGGGGTGTTTGGGCTCCCACTCGTCGAGAATCGTGACCTCGACATCGATCCAGATGTCTTCGCCGTCAGCCTCGCTGATCAGCCCCGCGATATCCTCGACTGCGACGAGCTCGTTGTCGTCGGGCTGGTAAAGGTCCGAACTGCTCACGTCATGGGCTCCCATGAGTGAGGATCGGACAGTCGTTTTCGCCTCGTCCAGAGGGACACGGAACTCGGTGAGTTCTTCGAGACGCTCCTCGGCGTCCTCCGTGTCGATCTCGATACCGACTGCTTCGAATTCTTCTGCTAGCTCTTCAACTGTCTCGCTGATGTCGTTTTGACTCATTGTTATGTTAGTGACCGCATCTGCACCGCATCCGTTGATTGTAGACTATTCGCCTCTCGTACGTGTTTATTCAACTCTGACTCCCCACCCATCTGGGATACCAAATTCAATCGTTGGCTATTTCGTCCAACCACCGCAGGTTCGCAGTCCCGACACGGAACTACGTCTACTGGATGATCAACCGAGATACTGATTTGAGAGGTGAGTGAACAGAACACGATTTCTGGAAACCGAACTGCGTTTTTTACTACTTGATTCTCCCACCCATCTGGGACATTAAATTCTGGACGTCAACACCCAGACCAACCACACTGAGTGATTGTGTCACCCGCTTTGATCGTCGAGCAGTACTGAACGCTCGACAAGGTGGACTCATGTGGATCATCATCGCAGATCGTCACTCCGTAGAGGGGCTGATCTCAGCACCCCACTTGGTCTTCCCTCGCTTCGATTCCAGTTCGGCTTCCGCGACTTCGTTCCGCTTGTCGAGGGTGAGTTTATCTTTGAATTCCATCGTGCAGTTCACCGGAAGTCCGGTGTGGTCGGGTCGTCGACACCGAACTCGATCAGATCGGTTTCAGTGCCGCGTGCATCGTGCAGTTCGCAACCGAGGTCACCGCAGAATCCGCATCGCGCTTCGGTGGTCTCTGTCGGGTCTGTACTGTCGTCGATTGTGTGGTTGTTTCCAAACATGACTGTCTCGAAGAAGCCAATTTAACTGACTCCTCACCTATCAGGTGAGAAAAATTCCTGCTGAACAGGAGCTGTCTGTTCGCCGGCGACGACGGCCGATCACTCGTTAGTCTCTTCGAGACGCTCAAGGTGTTCTTGAGCCTCCTGAAGTGCGTTCTTGAGGACGCGGAACTTCTCAAGAGCAACGTAGTCTGATCGGGCCGAGTGCGTTTCATCGACAGCGTAGACGGCCTCATCATCGACTGTTCTGGGTTCGACACGCACGGTGTGTTTGAGAACACCGACAGCCGTCTTCATGAGTATCGTCGGGACACCGGCTGTAGACGCCTTGAGCGTGATTTCCCAGTGACCGGGGGTTTCCACAAGGAACGACTGTACCGTAGTCGTCGTCGGGTGTTGTTCGTCTGTCGACTGGCTGTGACCGCCTAACGCCTCTACATTCTCGGACATCAACTATTGATGGAGAAAAATTCCTGCGTCGACACCCGCTCAGGGGGCGCAGTCTGGACAATCGCCACGGGAGTTTAGCTTGTGGAGCTGAACAGTACGGTCGAAAACCACTCGATGAGCCCACCGGCTACTGTCGGCGTGGATCTCACCATACTCCACCCTGTTCGAGTTCGCTTTTCGCCTCGGCGACCGCGAACTCCACGTCGGTCGGCGAAAGTTCGTGCATATCGGTGTGGGCGACGATACACTCGGTGATCCGTCGACGGGCGGCCTCACGGGTGGCTTTGCTGTCGGCGTCGATCTGCGCGGTAAGCCGGCGGCCGAACTCCGAAAGCAGGGGAAGGACTACGTCGTTGTACAGATCAATCGATCCAGGAGCGGCTCGGTGGTCAGTGTCGTCGAAGGCTGTCCGAAGGTCGTCCAACGAGAGCTCGTGGTCACTGTGTGGGGCCTCAAGGTTTCGACGAGCGTACTGGATATCGACGAGCGGCTTGAACCGGGCTTCCAATGCGTCCACAACGATGCTGGTTGCTTCAGAGTAGCGTAGTTCCTTACCTGGAATGGAAGCTGCCCGTCGTTTGATCGTCGTCATCAAGTAGGAGATCGTCGGATCGACGGCGATCAGATTGTCTCGGTGTTCCGTCCCGTCAAGGGCGAACAGTACGTCGAAATCGGTCTCGACTGTACTGCTGTGGGTGGTGGTTGGCGACTCGGACTGGCCGGGGTTTTGTGCTTGCGACATTTCAAAAACCTCACCCATCGGGATGAGACAAATTCTCTGCGCAAAGATTACCCCACAAGTCACACCGAAAAACGTCCGTTTTGTGGGATAATCAAAACACAACAGGGACACTGACGAGAGGCGTGCTCTCTGCTCTCCACCCCCTCCACGGCCGTCAAACTGCTCTCCCCTTCTGACCGGTCGACTGCTCTCCCACTCCGCGAACGATAATGCCTTTTCGCTCTCTGATACCCATACTGCTGCCTGACGCTGTAGATCGTCATATCCTCCAAGTACAATTTCGACTCATATACACCCGACATATCAAGGGTGACAACCCGACCTTCAGCACTCACTGAACCAGCCTGTGCAATCCATACGGTCGAAAAATTGATCGGTGGCACGCATCGGAACGAATCGAATGGGTCGTGAGAATGGATCAAAAATGGGACCGCGCTATAGCACGGTGGACCGACCGGGAAGCGAATACGTGGAGTGAGCGGAGCGACCCGCTTGCGGAAACCGCGCGTGAGGAATCGACGCCACTCCGTGGCGCCGAGAACGCGTGCGCTGCTGTGGCGGTCTGCGGTTGCTGAACAGAACCGTCGGCGGCCGATGACCTCGCTCGAAGAGCGATGGTCGTCCAGGGGGTGACGGCGGTCGGTCACCCCCTCAGCTGTACGAAAAGCTCACTTTGAACGAGGGGTGTCGACCGCTGATCTTAGATGGCGTAGCAAAAGGGGGGGAGCCGACCGGCTTAGGCCAGTTGGACCGACCCTTCGAGAATCATCTGTTCGACCGCTGTCCGAAGCCGACCTTCCCACCCCTCGATCCGGTACAACCGGCGTGCTTTGGGGCCTTCGTCCCCATCCGGTCGCAGTACAATCGCAATCGAGTCTTCACCGCAAGGCGCGGCGTACCCCCCGACGATACTCGTGTACACCTCGATAGTGCCCTCTGGGACGCTCCCTGTGAGTACCAACTCGGAACTCACGTAGTCGGCAACCGAGAACTCCACGTCGGTCTCGTTTTCGACCTCCGAGAACACCTCGAGGAACTCCGCTTGGGTGAATCGTTCGTACTCGGTTCCACCTGTCCCGACTGGGGGGATATCCGCCTCTGCTCGAACCCGAAACGGCCGTTCATCGTCGTGAACCTCAACGTCCTCTCGCGAGAGGAACCACTCCGGCGTCCAACTCGAAACTGGGAAGGTCCACGTTTCGCAGAAGTTCCAACCTTTGTCGGACACACCTTGACGTTTGGCCGGGTTCGAAGGGGGCTGATTTTCCGGGTCACTTCGGTCGAAATCACCGTGTCGCGCCATGACCTCCCACTGTGGTCTGTATCGCTTCTGAGCAAGCGACGGAACGCCATCTGAGTGGTCATCCGTGACCTTCTTCCGATCAAACCTCGCTGTCGGGTTGTGATCACGAGAGTGTTCGAAGGAGATATTATCTGTCCACGTTCGCACTGGTCCATCACCCCGCTCAAGCACCGTCAGATCCGTCTTTTGGGTACACGCAATACTGATGATGTCCAGGTACGGCGATGGACTCCCACTGGATATCTCGATCAGGTCACCTTCAGCGACCATATCGATTTTGTGTCCAAGGGTGTAGCTAAGAAGCCCGAACTGGGGCTGACGTCGCTCCCTCGAAAACCGCTGTTCGACCGACTTTTTCCAAACGACGAACTTCGCTGGGTTCCCATCCGCATCCTCGATCATACCTGCTTGGTACTGCCTCGGATCGGTCGGAAACCACAACTCCGTCACAACGCCACGAACACTGCAAGTATTGTGCCAGTGACTCACCCCTTCGAGAGTACGTGGGTACTCGTAGAGTAGCTCATCTCGAAGAACCTCGTACGCAGTGAAGGCTCCAATCGGGTTTGCGAATGCGTCCTTGGGTCGCTCGTTGAACTTCAGAGGGAGTGCTTCGTCAGTGTCGACTTGGATCGCCGGTGCGATTTTCGCAGCCAACCGCTTGTGGACCAAGTGGCGAGGGATGTCGACTTCATCAGCCAACTCACTTGCGTAGTGGAAGGAATCGCCCAACTTCTGTTCGCTAATTTTCTCACGGGGGTCTTCGTCGTGAGCCCGGCTGGACACCAGACCTTCCTTTTCAGCCCACTCCTCGCAGACCTCCTCACGGATGGTCAACTCTCGACCAGCCGGGTGCTTGGGTTGGTAGATGCACCGACCACAGGGCATATCGATTCGGAAAATATTCGCTTCGCTCTGCTCCTCAAGTTCGCGCTCCGCCGCAACTGACTTCTCGTGTGTCAAGAGGTCCGTTCCGCGCCGCCTTGGACCTCCAACCTCCTCGTCGTGTACGAAATCACGCGGATCGTCAGTCGGGCTTAGACCTGATTCGACACCCTCGTCGAGTGTTCCGTAGTAACCGAACTCTCCCGACATCGGATTTACGTTCGTCTTTGCCGCGCCCTCTTGAGATGCATCGGGCATGAGTCGGTCACCGTTCTTGGTATGACCGCCTTCGAGACCGGGAGAACTGTATGATTGATTATCGACGCCAACGCCTGCTGTGTCTTGTGTTTCTTCCATGAGTCGAAATGCACCTTGTTACCGTGAACTCACCGATCAGGTACGACAAATTCCGACACGCACACATGTGCGAAAATCGAAAACGACGACCGACCGACCACCCCATCTGCTGGGCTGACGGCCGCTCGCGGCCGAACTCTGACGAAGTTCACTCCCGTCTATGATTTTCAGGACTTGCTGTCCCGCCTCCGGCGAGTTCCCTGTCGGTCGGGAACTACTCGCCGGAGGTTTGCTCGCTGTGCGGAGAGACGGGACAGCAAGGCCGTCAAGGGGATGAATCCACCCGTCCGGGCCGACTGCCTGCTGTCGGTGTGGAAAAGGCAGGTGTAGCCCGGTGAACCTGATCGGCAAACTGACCGAGGCTGCGCCGGGCTCGCGACGGCTTTAGTCGGCGCGAGAACGGTGCGCCGACCGAAGGTAAACGTCAGGTCGGTGGTTTCACCCCTTGGAAAATTAGTTGGAGATACGTGCATGTCCGTCGACAGACGGCGTGGGAAACCCGTTAGGGCGGCACAGCCGTTGAATCCCGTCAAACGGAGATCGCGAACGCGCCGGTTCATCGGTATGAACCGGTGGGTTCGAGGTCGGAGTAACGGGATTCGACGTGTGAGCCGTCTCCGCCAGCGACTCGGTCGGAGTGACACGCCTGGCAGGTGACCGACCGGAGCCCACGTCGGGGCGTTCTCGACGTGGGGTTGTCGGCCGCCGAAGGTGTGTCACGGAGTCCGGGCGCAGCGAGAGAAGACTGGAGGGTGGTGGGTCGCTGGGAAAACCGTAGTTCCGCGAGACGCTGAATTCAACGAGTGCCGTCAGCGACCGGTCGTGAGTCGACAGGCGGCCACGCAGCTCGCTGCGTGGTCGACTGGGGGCTCTAAGCCGGTTGGTGTCGGCTTCGAGTCTGGATTCTAAGGTTGAGTCGGAATCTGGGCTTGGATATGACGGCTTTCTCGTCTTTGTGAGGTACTCGCAACAGTCGAATCGGGGGTACGACCCCGGCGCGAGCCGGGGCGAGTGTGAGGCGTCATTCGCACTCGTTCGGCTGTTGCGGAGTGCCGCAGCGACGAGAAAGTAGTCAAAAATTTCCTAAATTTTTGACGAAGGAAGTTCTGAACGTGCGTGCTGATACCGGTCGACAGCGTTTGGAAGGGTCCCGCGCCTACGGAGTGGTGCAGAAAAGGCGCGGGAAGGGTCCGACCGCTGACGGCTGGTACAGCGCGGTAAGTGAGGGACCGCGTTGCTGCGTATCCAAGGAAACGGTTGCTGAAGCGTCTAGGAAGGTGGTCGACTGAGAACAACGACAGCCTACCAGTCCACCAGAGAGCGACCAAGATTCGGTAGTGGCCGCCGAATCGTTGTGTCGCTCTGTCTCCGGTCATCGCGCACGGGGAATCGGCCTGCGGAGCGTTGTTGAAGGGCCGAGGGCGTGCGTGTGCGTTTTTCGGCGCTGAAAAAGGAGTGTGGGCTGTCCGTTCACAGGTGGCCGAATCGGGGTGGGCGCGGCGCAGGCCCAACGTTGTGGTTGTCGAAGTCATCATCGCGTTCGAGGAAAGCACCTTCGGGAGTAGGGCTGGTGTAGTCGTCAGTGTGTTCGTCTGCGCGTTCATTTTCGCCTTCCACGTCTCCGTAGTTGTTTGAGAACATCTCACCTATCATGAGTAGATAAATTCCCGCGTCGAAGCTGTCCGTCGACGGCGATCCCGAACGTTCTGACCAACCACCTGCGGAGCTGTCGCGGTTAGGATTGTTAAGGATGCGGCTCAGACGCTTGCTTGGTCGTCTCAGACGGGCCACTATTTGCCCCGTTGTCGTTGCCGGGGGCAAATATCCCGCTGAACGGCCGCCTGAGACGCAGTCCTTGACCACTGTTCGCGGTCACCGATCCCACCGCAGTACCTCCTGGATACCCTCCTGAACCCCTAAAAC
>Ga0306904_100806_pt1 | contig 9140 bp, 8 predicted proteins | sample AntDeeMetagen472_FD_190446 | JGI IMG/M metagenome (GOLD analysis project Ga0306904, IMG submission 190446) | Saline lake microbial communities from Deep Lake, Antarctica - Metagenome TFF #472 (v2) (version 2) | ecosystem: Environmental > Aquatic > Non-marine Saline and Alkaline > Saline | place...
GCGCCGATGTGGCAGGTAAAATCGAGGAGGACGTTGCCGTCGACATCGGTGACGAACGGCCCGTCGGCCTCGCGGGTCACGTCCCAGACGAATTCGTGTGAGTACTCGCTGGGCGCGGAGTGTGACTGGTGGAATTCGACCCAACGCTGCGCGTTCGGGCCCGGAATCGCGTCCGCGATGGGTTCCGCCGTGTCCCTATTCATACACAGTTTATGTGTATAGCATACATTAAAACTTATTATAAATACAGTACGAGCCAGCCGTGACGGCCGTTAGTCGTCGTCTGACCCGGCAGATTCGACCGAACTGGACGGGGAGTCTGCGTCCTTCCCCGATCCCCACAGCACGGTCTCTTTCTGGAAGAGCACCTGATCGTAGTTCTCCCCGAAATCCTTGATCAGCGACAGCATCGCGAGGAAGCAGACGAAGGCGAACGGCGTCCCGGTGATGATCGCCGCCTGTTGGAGCGTGTTCGCGCTGCCGCTACCGCCGAGGATCATCAGGATCGCTGCGGTCAACCCGAGGACGACGCCCCAGAAGATGCGGTTGATGTTCGACGGCTTGGCCTTTCCGCCGGTGGTCATCATCGAGACGGCCAGCGTCGAGGAGTCCGCCGACGTGACGAAGAACGTCGTCACGAGGATCATGAACGCGTAGATCAGTACGGACCCGATCGGGATCGCCATCGATATCCCCCCGAGATTCAACGTGAAGTTCAGCGCCTCGAAAAGGATGAACCCGGACACCTCCGGGCCCGCCTCGCCGGCGATCACCGCGCTGAAGTCGGCGATGCCGTTGTGCTGTGCCCAGACTGCGGTGCCGCCGACGAATGTAAACCACGGGATGGTGGCGCCGGAGGTCGCGACGATCCCCGTGAACGCGACCTCGCGGACGGTCCGTCCCTTGGAGATACGGGCGATAAACAGCCCCGCGAACGGGGACCACGAGAGCGCCCACGCCCAGTAGAACACCGTCCACGCGTTTATCCAGCCGGTCGCACTCCCGTCGCCCGCACCCATCGGCCCGGCACCGGTAAAGAGGCTCATCGAGACGAAGTCGCTGACCATCCCGCCGAACGCCTGCGTGCCGAGCAGCACGAGGAACAGCGTCGGGCCCACGATGAACGTCGTGAACATGAGCACGACGAACAGGATCATGTTGAAGTTCGACAGCCGACGGATCCCCTTGTCGACCCCGAGTACCATCGAGGTCGTAAAGAGCAGGGTCATCATGGTGACGACGAGCAGAATGCCCAGATCGCCCATGTTGATCCCCCACTGGTAGTCGAGGCCGGTGACGAACTGGCTTCCGATGAACCCGAGCGACGTGGCGACGCCGCCGATCGTCGCGAAGACGGCGAGGATGTCGACGACCTTCGCGGCCGGGCCGTCGAGGTTGTCGGCGCCGAGGATCGGCGTGAGCGCCGAGGAGACGCGCAGCGGGACGTTGTCGTAGTTGTACGCGAAGTAGCCGATCGCGATGCCCATAATGGTGAACACCGCGAGCTGCGGTAGCGCCCAGTGGAACAGCGTCTGCTGGACGGCAACCGTCATCGCCTCGGCCGTCCCGCCCTCGATGTTACTGAAGAGCGGTGAGGGGTTGTTGTAGTAGAACAGCGCCTCGGTCGGCCCCCAGAACACGACGCCGGCCGCGAACCCCGCGGAGTACAGCATCGCAAAAAAGGAGAGGAAACTGTACTCGGGGGGGCTCGTCACCGAACTTGATTCCGCCCCACGGACCCACGATCAGGAAGAGCAGGAACAGCACGATCAGGAACACGATCAACATCATCGCCCAGTTGAACGCACCGAGCAGTTGGTTGTTCAGCGACGAAATACCGTTCTCGACGGCCGACGGGCTGATGAAGAACGCGGCGATCACACCCACCGTCAACAGGGCGCCGAACGCGAAAACGATTGGATCGATCTCTTCGCGGAACTCGTCGAGCATGCCCGATCCGGAGTCGCTCATCAGGCACCCCCGCGACGGCGACGACTACTTGTCTCACCTTGCCTCCGTCGATCAAGTACCATGCCACGTGCTGGCATGGGCTGTGAATCGAGAGTGTACACAATAAGTGTTTCTCAAGATACGAATATCTATTCAAATTATGTAGGCTGTATATATGTTCAACATATCAAACACATATGGCCGATCGGGCGAGACCAGTAGAGATATCGGAGATATACTGGATAGTTATCAAGAGATCACCAGCATAAACCCAAATACCAACTTAAATTGGGCTAAACTCAAAGATATCGAATCGATTCCAGACCAGCACTACGACAACGAATCGATCGCCGGATAGCGGTGCGTCATCGATATCCGTTATCGCAAAGAGACAGGCCGCCGCGCCGGTCAGTTTGTTAGTTCTTCGAGCGTGCGCTCGTGAGAGGCGGCGCTCTCGGTCAACTTCTCGGCGAACTCGTCGACGCGGTCTTTGATCTCCTCGCCGGCGTCTTCCGGCGAGAACGAGTCTGACATTGTCAGCAGACGGACGAACGCGCGGAGCTCCTCGTCGGTGAGCTCCGCAAATTCGTCGTTTTCGAGCTTTGCGACCACCTCGTCGACGTCGATCTGGCCGACCGGTTCGACGTTGAACTCCACGTTGACCATACGGTAGTTCGACCCGGCGAGCTGCTGTTCCGCCTTTCCGACGCCCTCCGAGAGCATGTCCTTAAACGGGGTGTGGTACCCCATCGTACCGAGGTGGAGAAACGCGAGCATGTCGGTGATCCCCTGCGTGTACGCCTCGCGGTCCTCGTCGTTCGGATCGAACACCGTTTTTCGATCGCGCTCCTCTAGACACTCGAAGAGGATGCTGAAATCGAGGATCGCGTTCCTGACGCGCCGTCGGATCCGGTTTCGCTTCTGTTTCCGCGAATGGTCCGTGTAATCCGTCTTGCGCCCGAGCAGAAAGTCACGGTCGGAGGGCGTGAGGATCCCGCGAGGCCGGTCCGACTCGGCAGCCGCCTCCAGCGACTCCGGCACGTCGTTCTGGCTCATACTCCACATACCGGGAGCGATCGGATTAACAGTACTGATCCGGCGAACGGTCACCGGCCGAACCGTCCGAATCTCCCCGGGCTGCGGTCTGTTGCGGCCGTCGGGCTGCGTCCCACTACGGTCGACGCCGCGAGAGTTCGACGAACGTGTCTGACAGAATATTGACGCCGATCGCGAGACTCTCCTCGTCGATGTCAAAGGTTGGGGTGTGGTGGCTCGTCGGATGGTCCGTCCCGACGAGGACGTACGACGCGAGGCCGCCGGCGTCCTGTACCTGCTGCATCAGATAGGTTCCGTCTTCGCTCACGCCGAACTCTTCGGACGGGATCACGCGCTCGACGCCGTCGACGTCCCACGCCACGTTCCCGACGACCTCTCGGAGCGCCGGGTGGCTGTCGACACACGGCGATTCGCTGATCACGTGCGGCGCGACGTCACAGTCGTGGAGCTCGGCGGCGGCGTACAGTATCCGTTCAAGCTCGGTGCGTGCGTACGTCATCAGGGCGGTCGTCTCGCCGCGGACTTCGGCGTCGATCGTCACCTCCTCGGCGATGACGTTGCTCGCGGAGCCGCCCTCGATCCGGCCGACGTTCACTCGTGTCGCGCCGTCGCGGTGGCGGGCTATTCCGTACGCGTTCTGGATCGCGACCGCGGCGGCCTGCATGGCGTTCGCCCCCTCGTTCGGCGCCTTCCCCGCGTGTGCACTCGCGCCCTCGAACGTGGCCGTCAGGTGTGCCATCGCCAGCGGGCTCTCCACACCGGCGACGATCTCACCCGTCGGGTGATCTAAGCCGACGTGAAGCGCGAACAGGTAATCGACGCCGTCGAGGTGACCGCTCTCGGCCATCGCCTTGCCGCCGCCGGAGATCTCCTCTGCCGGCTGGAAGAACACCTTGAGCGTTCCCTCAAAGGGGCTCTGTTTGACCGCCTCTAGCGTCCCGAGCGCGATCGCGAGGTGCGCGTCGTGGCCGCAGGCGTGCATGTACCCGTCGTGTTCCGAGCGGAACCCCTCCGCCGTCGGCCGGTGATCGGGCTCCGCCGATTCGTGAATCGAGATCGCGTCGAGATCGACGCGCAGGCCGATACACGGCCCCTCGCCCTGTGAGAGCGTCGCGACGACGCCCGTGTGGCCACCCGCGGTGCGTTCGAGGAGGTCGTCGCTGGCCCCGGCCCGACGGGCGCGGTCGAGCCACGGCCGGATCTCGTCGTCGTCGGGGACGGCCATCCGCGCATCGGTTGCGAGCGCCTCGCGACCGACGGCAATCTCGTCGACGCCGATTCGTTCGAGTTCTTCGACGACGCGGGCAGTCGTTCGAAACTCGCGCCATCCCGGCTCCGGATGGCGGTGGAACGCCCGCCGGAGGTCGCTCAGTCTGGCTCGCGCGTCGTGGGACATCCGTCCGAAGGCAAAGCGGTCGGGATACTTAACCGTGGCCGATAGTTCACTCCCCGCATGCTGAGCCGAGAGGCGCCGTCGTCGACCGTGCCGACGGTCCGGGTGCCGCCTCGTTACTCCTCGTCAGCGGCCGACACCCGCACCACCTGCTTGCCGATGTTGTCGCCAGAGAAGAGCCCGAGGAAGGCGTCGGGGGCGTTCTCCAACCCCTCCACGACCGTCTCGCGATGTTGAAGCTCGCCGCTCGCGACCCAGCGCCCGAGCCGCTCGCTCGCCTCGCCGAACCGGGTCGCGAAGTCGCCGACAAGCAGTCCCTGCACCCGCGCTCGCACCGGAATCAGTCCCGGGAGCTTCCGTGGCCCGGTCGGGACTTCCTCGTCGTTGTAGTGGGCGATCTGCCCGCAGACCGCGACCCGCGCGTCGAGGTTCAGTTGCGTGAATACGGCGTCGGTGATCGGGCCCCCGACGTTGTCGTAGTAGACGTCGACGCCGTCGGGCGCGGCTTCATCGAGGGCGGCGCGGTAGTCGTCAGTCGTCTTGTAGTTAATCGCGGCGTCGAAGCCGAGATCGTCCGTGAGCCACGCCGTCTTCTCGTCGCTGCCGGCGAAGCCGACCACGCGACAGCCGTTGCGCTTGGCGATCTGGCCGACGACCGAGCCGACCGCGCCCGCCGCGCCGGAGACGACGACCGTATCGCCGGGCTTGGGCTCGCCGACTTCCAACAGCCCGAAATACGCCGTCCGTCCGGGCATGCCGAGGACGCCGAGGTACGCCTCCGGGTCGGCGACCGTCGGATCGACCGGTGCGACCTCATCGGCGTCGAGGGTCGCGTAGTCGGCCCACTGCCCCTCGCCCGTCACGAGGTCGCCCGCGTCGTATGCGTCGCTCTCGCTCTCGATCACTTCGCCAACGATCCCCCCTTTGAGCGTGTCGCCCACGTCCCACGGTTCCGCGTACGACTCGGCGTCGCGCATCCGGCCGCGCATGTACGGGTCGACCGAGAGGAATCGCGTCCGGACGAGGAGTTCGCCGGGAGCGGGAGACGGTACGTCCGTCTCGCGCAGTTCGAAGCTGTCCATGTCGGGCTCGCCCGCCGGTCGCTCGGCGAGCAGCCACTCGCGGTTGGTGTTCGTCACGGTTGATGTTAGAGCATGAGACCCAATAGGGTTTGGACGCCAGCAGCCGTCGTGGGGTTCGAGAGCGATCGCCGCCGATCGTCAGGTCGTCACGCTGGGATCAGTCCTCGCCCAGCGGGAACGCCAAGTGTTCGTCGCTCTGCTCGACCTCGGTCCCGAATGCCGCGGACCGGTCGGTAAGGGTGTCGCGCACCCACTCGGCGATATCGTCGTCCGCCAGCGTCGCCGCCTCGTCGACGATCGCGGTCGGCTCGACGACCAGCTCGTCGAGGTCGCCGTCCCGCACGACGAGTTCGAAGAGGGCGCTTCGCTTGTTGTGGACGCCCTCTCGGTCGATGTAGTCGACGTAGTCGTCGACGAAGTCCCCCGCGTCATAAATAATCGGTCGCCCGCGGTACACCTCGACCCCCTGGAGGACGTGCGCGCTGTGGCCGTGGACCACGTCGACGCCCTGATCGACGAGCCACCGGCCGAACGCCTCGTGGACCGCCCGGGGTTCGGTCTCCCAGTTCGGTCCCCAGTGGAGCGAGGCGACGACGAGGTCGGGGTCGTGTGCCGCCGCGCTGTCGAGAATCTCTTCGACGAGCGAGCGCGTCGCGGACACAGACGGATCGAGCGTTGCGAACGCGGTCCCCGGTTCCGACTCGGCCGCCGCGAACTCCTCGGACTGGTCGGTGAGGCCGAACGCCGCGACGGTCAGGTCGCCCGCCTCGAACACTGTGGGTTCGAGCGCGGACTCCCGGTTAGTGCCGGCGCCGGCGTTCGCGATCCCCGCCTCGGTCAGATGGGATTCGGTATCCCGGAGTGCGGGTTCGCGGTAGTCGAGGACGTGGTTGTTCGCGAGCGAGACGAACGAGGCGCCCGCCGCCTCCAGAGCCGGCACGGCGAAGGCGGGATCAGCCCGAAAGTAGTACCCCTTGTTCGGCCAGCGCGTCCCGCGATCGGAGACGCAACACTCCAAGTTTCCGACCAGTCCGTCGAGTTCTTGAAGCCGCGAGAGCGTCGAGCCCCAGACGTTTTCGGGATTGTCGTCGTCGGCCCACCGCTCGTTGACGCTCCGACCGAGCATCAGGTCGCCGACGAACCCGATTCGAGTCGCGTCGTCCTCGGCGTCGTCGTCGTTCTCGGTGGGCTCCCCGCTCTCGCCGGTCGCCTCAGTCCCGTCCGATCCGTCGCCGGCGTCGCGCTGTCCGTCGGCGGCGTCCGGCGCCCCTACGCATCCAGCGAGGCCGGCGACGCCGGCGACGCCCGACGCCAACAGCGTCCGTCGCGTCTGCATCGTCTCGCCGGTTCGGCGAGCGAGGGTTTGAATCTTCGGACCGGTCGCTCGCGTCGACACTCACTCGATCGTATCGAGTTCTCTCCGCCTATCGCGAGAGGTCATTACCGCGATAATGGTTATCGCGATAATGACTTGGGAACCCCGGCCGTCGGAACCGACGATCGGGCGGTGACGTTTTCTGGGACCGACCGCGAGCGCCTCAAACGCTGCTGACCCCGGCCCTAGTACTCGATCCCTGCGGAGTATCGGTCCAACATGAGCACCAGCGCCGCCCCGCCGACCGCCGCGAGCGCGAACCGCGGTGCCGCCGCCGACCACGTCTCACCGCTTTCAGCCAGCCGGATCGACACCTCGACGATGGGCGCCCGAAGCGCGCCGACGATCAGACTGACGAGGAACGCGAGCGTCGCGGCGCGGGCACGGGCGAGCGCGTACTTCACGGCGTGGGCGATCGTGAACACGCCGACGACCCCACCGAGCAGGAACGTCGCGACCGGGGGGAGCGTCTCGGCGAGCGCGTCGGTGCCGTTCCCGAGCGCGACCGCCGCGAGCCCGTCGACGAACCGACTCACCGTCCCCGACATGTACTCGTACTGGCCGAGCACGACGAGGAGGAGCGAACCGGAGACTCCCGGGAGGATCATCGCACTGACTGCGACCGCACCGGCGACGAACACGACCAGCAGCGAGCTCGAAAGCGCCGTCGAGGCGTACCCCGACGCGAGGAAGGCGAGCGAGAACCCCGCGATCGCGGCCGCCTTCCGACGCGACGTGTCGAGCGAGACGCCGCCGAAAAGCACCGCCGCAGAGGCCGCGATCAGCCCGAAGAAGAAGCCGTACGTCGCGACGGGACGCGTTTCGAGCAGGTAGTCGACGCCGCTGAGGACGGCGACGACCGCGGTTCCGATGCCCGCGAGGAGGACGAACAGGAAGGCGCCGTCGATCTCGTGAAACGCGGCCCGCGCGTCCGGAATGTTGGCCGGACGTGCGCCTGCGAGCAGGCGTCGGATACGTGCGGGGTCGACGGCGGTGACCGCCGCGATCAGCCGCTCGTAGATCCCGACGATCAGCGCGATGGTGCCGCCGGAGACGCCGGGGACCGCGTCCGCGCTCCCCATCGCGACGCCCTTCAGATACAACGCCGCCCACTCTCGGAGGCCCGCCATGGCGAGTTACGCGCTCGCGCCCTCACTGGTGGTCGCGTCGACGCCTGTCGCGTCAGCGATGACCGTCGCCGAATCGACTGTGGCCGTTTCGCTGCCCGATCCGTCGCCGCCGTCAGCGCCGCTCCCGTCGATCGAACACTCGGGGTCGCCGCTCGGGCAGTCGATGACTTCCTCCGTGAGTTCGACCGTCGCCGCCGCGTCGTCCGCGCCGACGACCTGACCTTCGGTCACTTCGACCTGCCCGACGCGCTGGGTCGTGGTGAGGCCGTCGTCGGTGGTCTGTGCGGTGGTGATGTTGTACGGACCAGTGGCACGGACGCTCGTGTTCGTGTACCCGTTCTCGGGGCCGAACTCGTCGTAGCCCGTCGTGGAGTACGGGACCGTGAACTCGAAGTTCCCGTTCTCGTCGGCCTCGGCGTACTGGGTGTACTCGAAGGTCCCGCCGGTGGCCTTTTCGAGTTCAACCGTCGCTTCGACCTCCTCGCCGGGTGCCGCGCCCGAGCCCTCGATCGTCGCACCGGGGACCCGCTCGAACGTCTTCACGAAGTCGTCCCGGAACGCCGCGAGGCCGGACTCGCCGAGGAGGCTCCGGACGTCGACGCCGAGCTGCTGGAGGATCTGCACCTGCCGGAACGAGGGCGACCGCCCGGGTGCCTCCGAGGCGTGAACGAGCCGGTGGTGTTCGAGGGCCTCGACGCGCTCCGAGGGGAGGTCGCCGACGCCGCCGAGCTGCGCGCTGCCGTCTTCTTCGACGTACGCGCGGGCGGCCGAGACGTTGTCGAACTGTCGGATCGTCGCTCTCGGATCGCTCGGGAGAGTGTTAATCTCGATCTGATCGCCGCTCGCGGTCTGGGCGCTCTGGGTCTCCCAGTCGACGACGACCGGCTGCGGATCGACCGCGCTGCCGTAGTGCTCGTACAGCCGAATCATCTGGCTCTCGTGGTAGCGCTGCGTGTTCACCTGCATCACCGTCTGGAACCCGCCCTGTTCCGTCTGCTGATAGAGGACGCGGTTGAAGTCCGAGCGGGTCTCGTTGCCCGAGTAGAACGTGACGGGCGCGCCGAACTTGGAGTTCGGCGAGGCCATCTGCGAGTCCACCATCACGTAGCGGGTGTTCTCGCCCTCCGTGCTCTGGCTCGCGAGCACCTCGCGGG
>Ga0306904_100851_pt1 | contig 8645 bp, 7 predicted proteins | sample AntDeeMetagen472_FD_190446 | JGI IMG/M metagenome (GOLD analysis project Ga0306904, IMG submission 190446) | Saline lake microbial communities from Deep Lake, Antarctica - Metagenome TFF #472 (v2) (version 2) | ecosystem: Environmental > Aquatic > Non-marine Saline and Alkaline > Saline | place...
ATTCGGAAATTGGCAGAATGGCTAATTAACCCTCCCCTTACTTCTTCTTGTACTGTAATCACCATACAGCGACATGAGTTGGTAAAATAAAGTGATCAGCACTTCAACAGTAATCGAGTTATACGATCACGCGATCAATATTATAAAACTCGGTAAAGTCGTCTGCGCCTTGGTCGAAGTATGGGTAATCCGTTCTTGTTTTAATCAGTAGAATAACCTAGTTATCCAATCCTGTTTGCTCTTGGTGACACAAAGTCAACAGTTATTTTTGATAAGAAGTCATCTGGGGATATGGACATCGGTCTACCGGTGAGCGGCACAGTCAGAGACCCCACCATCTTTGTGGTCACCTTGCGGCCGTCAGCACCGTAGTAGCCGATTGTCCGGTTTTAGTTACTCAATTACAGTACCAAGATCAATTACCTCGATCTCTCGCTCCTCGAAAATTCGTCGTTCACCGCGGATCTCGCCGTCGACCACGTACAGACGTTCTTCATCCATGTGGCCGCTCTCATTTCGACCCCGGCGCTTATGACATCCTCCCCGGCGTGAACAGTTAGCGCCGAGTCGAATCTGATTCGGCAACTACTGTAAAGGGCGGGACTCTCTCCTTGATTCAGGTAGGCGTACGCATTACTATCGCCGTCAGTCCACAACGTCTGGGAGATCGCCCAGGCATCGTCGCTCCAGAACTCTTGGGCGACCTCGGCGAGCTGGTCGACCTCTTCGCCGTGACCACTGGGAATTCCCTTCCGATCACTCATCAGTATGCTCCTCCGCTGGCGCTCTTTTCCCGAAAAATTTGGACATTTATACTTTGAGTGGGAGTGTGGAGATGCATATTTCGGTAGTAGTGAAGACATATTCGTCGTATCCGTTTACGCTCCAATATCACTAGGAAAAATTCAAAGAACTGTTTGAATCATATTCGGCGAATAAAACACCCATCGGAAAGAGTGGCTCCCAACTGACCGAGTCAGCACTGACCAATTATACCGACCACGTGTCGGCTACTACTGGACGAGTAACCCGCCGTCGACAATTATCGGTTGTCCCATCACGTAGGAAGCATCCTCGGAACAGAGCCAGACGACGGTGTCGGCGATCTCGCTGGGGTTACCGAGTCGTCCTGCAGGGATACCCGCAGTGATTTGATCCATCTCATCAGCGTTGTCCTCGCCCGCCTGTTGGACCATCGGCGTGTCGATGACGCCGGGACAGACGGCGTTGAAGCGGATTCCGTCATCGGCGTAATCAACTGTCGCCCGTCGAGTCAGTCCGATGACGCCGTGTTTGCTGGCGGCGTAGTGTGCGCTCCCGTTCGCGCTCACGCCAGCGACCGAGGAAGTGTTTACGATGGCTCCCCCACCGCGTTCGATCATCTCCGGGATCTCGGCTTTCAGACATCGCCAGACCCCTTTCAAATTCACGTCGATCATTTGGTCCCACTCCGCCTCGTCGTATTCGGCGAGACGAGTACCCTCGTCCGCGATGCCAGCGTTGTTGTGCGCGAAGTCGAGCCCACCGTACTCGTCGAGCGCCGTCTGTACCATCGCGGCTACGTCGTCAGAGTCGGTGACATCTGTTCTGACGAACGTCGCTTCGCCGCCGTCACTCTCGATCATCTCGATGGTCTCGTGGCCGCCGTCCTCGTCGACGTCGGCGACAACGACCTTCGCCCCCGCCTCGGCGAACCGAAGCGACGACTGTCGACCGATTCCCGATCCACCACCAGTGACGACCGCGACTCCGTCCTGTATTCCGTTCATGATATTAACCGCCACGTCTAACGACGCGGCTTGTTAATTATTAGTAAACGTTCGTGATATATGTATCGGAAATATAGACTCTATCAAGAGTACCAAGAGATTCTGATTTGAAATTCAGTAACTTCTAGTCGACTGTCCCGAGACGCTCCAGGACCTGCCCAAACGCAACCGTCTCTCGAACGGTTTCGATTTCGATCCGGACTCGCTCTCCTTTCTGGGTGTTGGGGACGATCACCACGAAACCACGCTCGACACGAGTGAGCCCGTCTCCTTGGTCTCCCAACTAGGAGATCTCAACGACTCGGGTCTCGCCAGCACTTACCGGTGGTTGGTCAAGATCTGGTTGTTGAGAAGCGTCATCACGGGTCTGTGTGGGAACAGGCTGTGAGTTCTTGCCGGGTTATCTGAGAACTGCGATTTGGTAGTCTCTGGTGGGATCAACATAGCCAACGTCGACTTCGTGTTTTGGAATCTTGACGACGTACGACTGGTTTTGTTCTTCGACCTCAGCAGCAAACAGACAGGTGAGTTGTTCGGAAATATCCATTGAGAGCTCGTAGCGAGTACTGGTCAGACAAGTGAATTATGACTGTCGAGAGGTCTGGAGAATCAGCCACCAATACAGGAAAAAGAACATAGAATTACTCCCAGAGTGTGATTGTGAGCAGGGATCGGACTCAGGGTAGTGACTCTCAGGCAACCCCATTTCCATCTCCGTCAAGGCCGTGTGGATCGCCTGATTCGTTCTCCAGCACGTATTGAGCCTGTTCTTGCGTCTCAAAGTCTCCACAGTATAAATCCGCAGATGAGCCAGCGTGATCCTCATAGAGATCGTTCGAGAAGACTCCTTGCTATGAAGATTGATTGCTGACTGCTGAGATTACTCGACCGTCGACCTCGGTCGCTGGCGGGAGGATGATCGAGACCGTCGTGCCGTCGTCGACGTTCGCGGTCACGGTGCCACCCAGATTCGTGACGATCCAGTGGACCATCCACAGTCCGAGCCCCGAGCCGTGTTCCATCGGCGTCTCCCGTCCCGCTTCAAGTACTGTCCGTTCGGTGGTGGGGAGCCCCGGCCCCGAATCGTGAACCCGGACCGCGACCCAGTCGTTGTCAGTGGTCGTCACCTCGTAGCGAACCGCCGACCCACCATGTCTGGCGGCGTTATCCCCGAGCTCCGACAATGCTAATTCGAGTTGGCCGGTAGCCATGACATTCAGCGATTCATCGGCTTCGATGCTGAACTCGGTGTCGGGGTAATCGCCCTGAAGATCATCGACGACACTCCTGACGACCGACCGCACGTCGCATGATGTAAGCTCCGTACTGTCGACGACTCCACGCTCGAAGCCGCGAACCGTATCGGTCACCGAGATGAGATCGAGCGCAGTCTCTTTCACCCGGGTCGCCATATCGGCGATCTCTCCGTCGGTTCGGTCGGCGATCGTCTCCGAAAAGCCGATGACGACGTTCATATCGTTCCGGAGATTGTGCCGGAGGACCCGATCGAGCACCTCGATCAGCCGATCCCGTCGCTTCCGGGCAGTCACGTCCTTCTGAATGCCGACGTAGTGTGTCAACTCACGGCTCTCGGGGTCCATCACGGGGGCGATCGTCAGTTCGTTCCAGAATGGCGTCCCATTGGCCCGGTAGTTGAGAATCTCCGTCCGGATCGACTCGTCGGCCTCGATGGCCCGGCGGATCTCGTCGACGGTCTCCTCGTCGGTCCCTTCACCCTGCAGGAACCGACAGTTCTGTCCGTGTACGTCTCCCATCGCGTAGCCGGTCAATGCCTCAAATCCTCGGTTGGCGTAGACGATCGGCGTCTCTGGATCGGTCGCATCACCGATCGTGATGCCGACCGACGACTTCTCGATGGCCTGATTCTTGAGTCGGAGGTCTTGCTCGCGTTCCTTTCGATTCGAAATGTCACGGACGATACCCAGTATGACGGTTCGCTCGTCAAGGTCGACCCGGCTGACGCCGATTTCGATCGGGACCGTCGTGCCGTCGGTCCGCTCGATCACCAGTTGTGTCCCGTCAGGGAATCGCTCCTGGATCCGCTCGTCGAAGCCTTCCTCGAACAAGCGGGCGTACCGCTCGCAGTCGTCGTCGGGATGCAACTCGAGGACGGCCATCCCGTGGAGTTCTGCCTCGGTGTAGCCGGTCAGGCTGGCCGCACGCTCGTTGGCCGTCTCAATGGCCCCCGTTTCGGCGTCGACGATGAAGACGGCATCCGGGGCGAACTGGAGTAGCGCCTCGTATTTTATTTCCGAGCGGCGGTGCGACTGTGAGAGCTGTTCGACGCGCCGGTCGCTGGCGGCGGCCTCGATCGCACGGCCGAGCAGCCGGGCGATCAATTCGACGAAAGCCTTCTCATCGGCGGTGAAATCCGTCTCCCGCGAGGATTCGTCGGTGAAACAGACTGTGCCGTACACCTCGCCGTCGACGAAAACTGTCGTCCCGAGATAGCAGTCGACGCCGTGTTCCTCGTAGGCCGGGTCGTCGGCCCACCCCTGCTGTGGGATGTTTGACAGCGCCAGCGGCGAGTGTTGCTCGACCGTCCGCCGGCAGTAGGTTTTCGTGCGGTCTAGGGCCGCCCCTTCGGGGAACAGATCCGGGAGTTCGCCAACGCTGATCATCACCTTGTCGGTCCCGTCGTCGTTCCGGCGCTGGATATGACCGTTGGTGACGCCCAAATACTCACAGCCGAGTTCGAGAGCACGCTGTCGCTTCGTATCGAGGGAGGTCCCGGAGTCGTCGAACAGCTCGTAGAGCCGCTGGCGTATCGCGTCCCTGCCAGAGCCGTGTGGATCACTACTCACGTCTTATCTCCTGTAAGAAGTTCACCGAATATATAATTTGGTTGTAGTTGACAATATAGTTGCGATTCGATGCGAATTCGTTCGAATTTTGTCCGATTCGACGGTTCCAACGGTAGTTCCTGACCTGCTGCAGCAAGCGATGGTTGTCTACACCCCGATGCGTGGCGTCGGCCAAGTGAATCGCGGCGAGCGACAGCCCTGCTGGATCACGCGATCGGCCGCAGCGTCGGAATCTGGGCAGTGTCACGATTTTGGATTCTCCTCCGGCGAGCTGGCCATGTCGGTTCGCGGCGTCGACGCCCTGGTCGTTGGGAGTATTTTTTCGGCTTTCAGTCCCGTGATGAGGTCCTCAACGAGCGAGTCCACCGAGTCGTAAGGGTACTGCTGATAGTCACTGTATCTGAGCCCGAGATCAATCGCCGGGACGACGACAGAACCGGCGCGGAACTCGGTGTCGGCACCCTCCGGCAACAGCGGAATCAGCGAGAACGGATCAGTAAGGGGGTAGTCTGCTCGCTCGAAGGTCTCGGTGAACTGGCGACGAAGCGAGGTTTCGACCGCTACCGGATCGCTCCGGCTGTCGTGGGGATCGTTCGGTGGCATACTAGACGAGCCGACCGACGGAGTCTTCGATCTCCCGGATCTGTTCGGTCTGTTGTTCGTTGGCCGCCGCGATATCCTCGACCTCTTTGGCGATCTCGGTTGCCTGATCGACCAGTTCGGTGACCATCGATGCGACCTCCTCGCTGGAGGCAGCCTGGTCGTCGGTGGCGGTCGAGACTTCCTCGATACCCTGGGTTGCCTGCTGGATCTCGTTGGCGATCTCATCGAGTTTTGCCATCGCCGACTCAACCTGGGTGATGCCCGTATCGACCTCCTCGGCGGTCGCTTCGAGGCTGTCGACGGTCTCGGTCGCATCCTCCTGAATCTCGTCGACCAACTCCTCGATGTCCTTGGCGTGGGTCTGGGACTCCTCGGCGAGGCTCTTGACCTCGTCGGCGACAACCGCAAAGCCCGACCCCGCCTCGCCTGCCCGGGCAGCCTCGATCGAGGCATTCAACGCGAGTAGGTTCGTCTGGCCAGCGATCTCATTGATCACCTCGACGACCTCATCGATGTCGTCGATCCGCGACTGGAGGCTGTCCATGTCATCGACGACCCCCTGCGAGGAGTCGGCAACCGACTCCATGACCGAGATCGCCTTGTCGGCGGCGTCGGTCCCCTCCCGGGCAAGATCGTTTGCCTGGCGGCTCTGGGTTGCCACTTCGTCGGCCGTTGAGGCGATCTCCTCAACGGTCGCGCTCATGTTCGAGACTTCGCTGGCCACCTGATCCATCGACTTGGCCTGACTGACGGCGACCTCGCTGATCTCGGTGGCGCTGTCAGTTATCTCCTCGCCCATCTGCTTGGCCTCCGAAGTTGCCGTCTTGACCTGCGTCGTTACCGATCGCTGTCGGTCGAGTTCCGTCTTGAGATCCCGACTATAGGAGTTGATGTAGGTGTCCATCGCGATCTGCTGGTCGAGGCTCATGAGTTTGAGCGCCGACAGAAGCCGGTCACCGAGTTCTTCGAGTGCTTCGTCGGCCCCAAGGGCCCCTTCCTGCTGGACGGACTGGCCGTTGGTCGCGGACCCCTCCCTCTCCGACGTCGCGAGTTGGTCCTGGAGCGCCGAGACCTGCGTCTCGATGATGTGCTCGTAGAAGATGCTGTAGGCACCGAGGTAGATCTTCGGCCCCAGATCCAGCATGTCGTGGATCTTCCCGATCCGGGCCCGACTCTCGAAGTACTGCCGGTCGTAGTTGCCGCCGAACAACCCTTGGAGATACGCCCGCTGGTTCCCTTTGAGTTGCTCGCCCGTCTTTGTCGATCGGCCGAATATCTCGACGGTCTCGTCGAACAGATCGAGGTGATCGTAGAAGTCGTCGACCATCTCGTCGATCACCGGTTCCATTGTCTCGCTCATCGCATCGAGTCGCTGGCAGTCCTGCTGTTCGAAATTCGTGAAATCCTTCCGCCAGAGAATTTCCTCGTCGTCGACCCCGATCTCCGCCGTCAGTTGCGCGCCGTCTACCTGTTTCCGTCTGTCAGCATCGATCTTATTTGGTGAAGACATTCCAATATTGAGTAAAATTAGACAATTGAAATATATAAAGATATACATTCGAACAATAGATTTATAATATAGATTAGTATAGAATTATACAAAATTACACACTACATATACATAGTTATACATTCGCTTGTTTGACATCAATATTCGTAATCTCGAAGCGTGCACCCCCTTCGTCGCTGTCGGTCACAGCCACCGTCCAGCCGTGAGCCTCAACAATTTCCTTGACGATTGCAAGCCCAAAGCCGGTGCCATCACGGTTCGTTGTAAATCCAGAGTCGAAGACCACCTTGCGTTTCTCTTCAGGGATACCCGGGCCGTCGTCTTCCACATAGAACCCCTCACCGTCAAGAGCGCCGATCCGAATCGTCACGTCGCCGTCCCCGTGTTCGACTGCGTTTCGAAACAGATTTTCGAAGAGTTGTTGGAGACGGTCGGGATCAACCGCAAAAGTGAGATCGTCTTCAACGACCAACGCTGCATTCTTGTGGTCGACCATCTCCCAACAGCTCTCAACGATGGCCGCCAGTGACACCACCTCACGGCTGTCGATTGCCTGGCCCTGTCGGGCCAACACGAGCAAGTCGTCGATCAGCCGTTCCATTCGATCGAGAGTATTGGATAAGGTCTCCGCCGAGGTGACAACTGTATCAATGGTCTCGTTAGACAGCGGTTCGTACCCGTCGTCAGTTTTCGCGGCGTTGAGGAGTTCATGGATGATCTCACTGTTTCCTTGGGCGACGTTGAGCGGGTTCCGAAGGTCGTGAGAGACCATTCCGGTGAACTGTTCGAGGCGGTCGTTTTGAGCTTCGAGCCGTCGCCTGTAGCGTTCTTCATCGGTCACGTCACTCAACACGAGCAGCAAGCCGAGCTGGACGTTATTCGCGCTAAAGGAGTTTCTTGTTGGCCGGAAGTACTGGGTCTCGTCGCCGTCGATATGTTCGTAGACTTCCCTCTTCCGTGTCGTGGCTGCAAGCTCCGGGCAGACTTCGGCGAGCGGCTCGTCGAGACGGCCTTCGAGTGCTGGAAACAGCCTCGCTGCGCTCCGATTGAAATCACGGATCTCGTCGTCTTCATTGAGGACGATCACGGGATCGTCGTACTGGCCAGCCAACTGGATTGTCTCGAAGCGGTCCGTATAGATGAACAGGACACCGACGGCAAAGACGGCGACGCCCAGAGCGGAGTAGCCAATGTCGACAAACGAGTCGCTGACAGTTCCTAGGATATCGAGGATGACCGGCAGAGTCGTCAGCCCGATGAGGGCGACGAACGGTCGTGTATCGTAGTCGACCTGGGCGAAGAATTCGAACAACATGAAGATACCAACGACCGCTAGCCCGTAGGCTAGCCCCATTGCCAACCAGTGGAGGACGCCGTGATTGATCATGAGGTGGGTAAACGGCTGGTCGGCCATCGTCGGCGTGAAATACAACCCGTGGATCGGGTTCGTGAGCTTAACGGCGACAATTCCAAGATAGACTCCAGCGGCAACCCGATGGTAGGTGGGATTGTGGTGGAGCGACCGTCCGGTGTAGGCCGAACAAAAATAGAGCCATGGCCCGACGGTGGCGAGGCCGACAGCGAGACCGATTAGATAGAAGACGTATTTGAGATCTGGTGTTGGGACGATAAGATAGCCGATGTGGAAGAGTGACCATGCCCCACTGGTCACAAGCAGTGCGATCAATCCATTGCGGGTGTCACGTTGTTTGATTTGCTTCGCACGGAAGATACTCGCAAAACAAATCACTGCCGCAATTAGGAAGACGACAACGTACAATTCGAACAGCGGGAGCGATGTTTGCAACGGGCGTACGTGTTTACCCCCAGAACGATTTCGCCACTCTCTCGTAAGTTGCTCCTGACCCAACAGTAGAGCAATGCAGACGACAGGGTGTTCTCCGAGGGACGGTCTCCGGCAGGGAGACCGTCCCGCGT
>Ga0306904_100875_pt1 | contig 8427 bp, 9 predicted proteins | sample AntDeeMetagen472_FD_190446 | JGI IMG/M metagenome (GOLD analysis project Ga0306904, IMG submission 190446) | Saline lake microbial communities from Deep Lake, Antarctica - Metagenome TFF #472 (v2) (version 2) | ecosystem: Environmental > Aquatic > Non-marine Saline and Alkaline > Saline | place...
TCTCGAGTTCGTTCGGAAATCTCTTTCACTGCTCGCGATGTGGTGACGTCTATATCGCCACCGAGAAACGCATCTGCTCGGGATGTGACATGGAAGTCGAACAGGTCCGATCGACGCTGGCCTGAAGGGGCGCTACCGACCTCGGATACCCTCTCGCGCCGTGTTCGAACGTCGATTCTGGTTCCGACTCGTTACGCCTCGAGCACTTCGATCAGGTTCCCTTCAGGATCTCGCAGAAACATGATCGTGGTGCCGCTCTCGGTCGTTCGGGGCTCGCTGAGCGTCGGTACGTCCTCGGGGAGCGCTTCGGCGAAGGACTCGAGGTCGTCGACCGAGAGACCGACGTGGGAAGCACCCGGTTGATTGAGCCCCGCCGTCGGGGACCCCCTCGCTTCGGGCTCGTATTCGACGAGTTCGATTCGGGCACCGTCCGCCTCGAGATGTGCGAACTCCGCGCTCGCACCCTCGACGCCGACGGCGTCGGAGAACGCCTCGCCGCCGACGCTGAATCGGTCGGCGACCGGCAGATCGAGCACGTCGCGGTAGAACGCGAGCGTCTCCTCGAGGTTGGCGACAGTGATCCCGACGTGATGTGCGCTGAGCGCTGTCATGTGTAGGGCGTGTGAGCGCGAGAGAAAAACGCTTCCGTCTGTGCGGTCGGTCACGTCCGGCGGTCTGCCGGGACTGTGCGGTGGATACGAATCAATTCGTGGGAGTTCCGACCGGGTCGCCGAGCCGAATCCTATAGTAGCCACTGAAACGATTTACACGCTGATCGTAACGCAGTCGTGCGATCAGATGTGCAGTGACTTGCAGTGGCTACTATAATCGGCAGTGGCTCGGTCGTCTCGCGCCCCGAACGTGCCCGAATAGCGGGCGCTGTCGGCGATCTCGAGGTGACTACCGCTCACTGGTATTGTAGTCACTGAAACGATTTATACACTGATCGCAACGCAGTCGTGCGATCAGGTACGCATTGACTTTCAGTGACTACTATAGTTTCAGAGATATCTCCGAGGACAACGTTTCTCCCGAACGACCGTCCAATGATGTCTACCGGTCGAACGCAGCCGATGCCGGATTCGAGACGCGAACCGCATCGCCGACGCGGCTCCGTCAATCGTCCCCGGTCGAGGCCTGCTCGCTCGTCTCCGTTCCCGGACCGGCGGCCATCGTCGGCGCGTCGCTCGTCGAGACGGGGCCCTCCGCCTCGAGTTCGGCGAGGGACTTCGGGAACGTGCGGAGCCCCTTGTGAATCGCGAGCCCCGCCTTCGCCCCCTGTCCCATCGCGACGGGGATCTGGTTGTGGCCGGGAGTCAGGTCGCCGACGGCAGAGAGGCCGTCGACCGAGGTTCGGCCATGGTCGTCGACCGCGACCGTGCCGTCGTCGTTCAGATCCGCACCGAGCGACGCTGCGAGGCCGTTGTTGTACTCGCTGCCGTACATCGCGAAGCCACCTCTGTACTCCCGCACCGTTCCGTCGGCGAATTCCAGTGCCTCGAGCCAGCCGTCGTCGCCGTTTCGGACACCGGTAACGTCCTCGTGGACGATATCGACGGGGTGTCCCTCGAGCAGCGTCGCCGTCTCATCGCTCCAGGTCGGCTCGTCACCGCGGAGCAACAGATCGACATCGTCGGTGAAGTTGAGCATGATCATCGCGACGTGCGCCGCGCTCTCGCTGTGGCCCATCACGTAAACCGACTCGCCGACGAACATGTACGCGTCACAGTGTAGACAGTAGTGGAGCCCGCGCCCGGTTCGGGGCAGCGGCGGCTCAGGTCGCTCGTCAGTAAAGCCAGTCGCGAGGACGACTCGCTCCGCGACGGCCGAGCCGTCGGTCGTCTCGAGCGCGAACGAGTCGTCGACTCGTTCGATCCCCGTCACGAACTCCCGTCGGTAGTCGGCGCCGTACGACCGGAGCTGGTCGACGGCCGTAGAGAGGAAGTCGGCCCCCGACACCGATTCGGGGGTCCCGATGACGTTGTGCGTGTCCTGCATCATCGCGGCGCGGCCGCCGCCGCGGTCGAAGACGACGGTCTCGTGGCCGAGACGCGCGGCGTACAGTGCGGTCGTCAGCCCCGCCGGGCCGCCACCGACGACGGCGACGGCGTACCGGTCATCGTCCGTACTCGACTCGGGAGTCGTTCCTTTGGAGTTACTCATAGTAACCCGGTAACGCTCCCTCACGCATAAACGTCAGCTAACGATGGCGTTACTCGGTTACGAGATGGTAAGCGCCTACCGGTGACGGCGGTTCGGTAGCGAGAGCGCCATTCGGCTGTTCACTCAGGGGTAACTGAATGTAAGTAGGTTACAAGATGTAACTATATGGTGCGGCGGGCCCTCACTGCCGACTATGGACGAGTCGACACGGGGAGTCGAAGTCTGGTGTTCGGGCGAGGACTGGTGTCCGATCACCTCCACGGCGACGCTGATCGGCAAAAAGTGGCACACCGTCATCATCCATCGACTGCTCGAGAACGGACCGCTCGGGTTCAACGCGCTCGAGGAGGAGGTCGACGGCATCTCGAGCAAGGTCCTCTCGGACGCGCTGGACGACCTCGAGGAGAAGCGGCTCGTGAACCGCGAGATCGTCAGCGAAAAGCCCGTCCGCGTCGAGTACTCGTTGACCGAACTCGGCGAATCGCTCGAGCCGGTCATCGTGGAGATGCGAGACTGGGGGAGCGAACACCTCGTGGCAGCGTCTGACGAGGATAGTTCGGTCGCGTGAGCCGGTCGTGAGAACGGGATCGAGCCGCGTTACTCCTCCGGCTGGAGTTCCGACAGGCCGGCCTCGATCTCGTCGCGTCGGTCCTCCAGCCACTCGGGGAAAACGAGGCGCTCGCCGAGTTCCTCGAGGCCCTCGTCGACGGTGTATCCCGGCTCCTTTGTGGCGAATGTCTTCGGGCATACGCGGACGTATGTGGGTCAGTGTCAATACACCCGGGAACCAACGGGTCGCTCGTCGAGGCTGCCCTCGGGCCGTCACGAACGCTAGTCTCGGGCGTCCGCCTTCGGGAACAGATCGTCATTGAGAGAATACACGTGCTGTCTGGCGTCCGCGAACGATATCTGCGAGTCGACGAGGTCGTGTTCCTCGAGTTGCTGTAACGCGTAACGGACCGTTCGAGCGGGGAGCATCGTCTCCTCGGCGAGTCGAGACTGGGTGAGGCTTCCCTCGTGTGCGAGGACCGTCAGCACGAGTTTGGCACTCGGCGGGGTCTCGTCGACGGCGTCCGGGGCGGTTTCCGCGGTGAGAACGACCTGGTCACTCATGTATCGTCCCTCTCGCCGCGAACCGTCTTTAATGATGTCTTGCAATCCGCATCGTTGAACCAGCGGTCGTATCGGAGCCCTCGCTGAGTCATCGGCAGGGTCACTCCCGGAGGAAATCGCTCGCGAGTCCGGGGAAGACCGTCTCCCCGAAGTGGACCGTGAGGACGACGACGATCGGACCGAGGAACAGCCCCCACCAGCCGAACGCGAGCGTGCCGAGGAAGTAGCCGAGGAGGACGAGACCCATGTGGACGCCGCTGCGCGCGGAGAGGAACGACCGCGCGAAGAAGTCGGGGATGGTGTCGACGACGACGAACGTGAGCGCGAAGAACGCGATCGGATGCCAGAGCGGCTTCGGGGTCGTCAGCGCGACGCCGAGGAGAACCAACCCGTAGGGGACGTAGACGATTTTCATCCCGACGGCCGGGATCAGCGTCCCGATCCCGATGAGCAGGGAGAGCAACACCGGCGTCCCCACGACGGTCCCGCCCGAGGCGACGAAATTGAGCCCGTAGTACGTGACGACGGCGGCGGTGGCTGCCACCAGGATAACCGCCAGATTGCTGAGGAAGACCGTCTCGAGGTCGTCGTCGACCGCCTGAGTGTACGAGACGATATCGTCGTCGTGGTCGATACTCTCGTAGAACCACCGACGCAGTTTCCCGTCGTCCCGCAGGAGGTAGAAGAGAATCGTGAGCATGAGAAAGAATCGGGCGAGGACCGAGAACACCTCGCCGGCGAACGACAGCAGTCGACCGACGGCTCCTGGGACGCCCTGTCGAAGCGCGCCCGCAAACGAGCCACCGCCTCCGCTCCCGATGGCGTCTCGAAGCTCGCCGATGTTTCCCTGACGAATCGGCTGCAGATACGGTTCGAGGGTCGACCGGTAGGCCTCGAGGTCGCTCGCGGCGAGGAGCTGATCGAGTTCCCTGAGCCCGACGACGGCCGCGTAGGCGACGACGGCGATCATCGGCAGGATAACGAACAGGATCGTGGCCGTCGTGGTCACGTTCGGATGGCCGATGACTCGATCGAGCTGTCGGTAGAGCGGCCGCGTCGCGTAGTACAGGAAGATCGCGAAGAGGAACGGACCGATGTACCTGAAGAGAGCGAGGCCGATCAGCGCCGCGAGGACTGCTCCGAGCACGACCCAGGCGACGCGCTTGCCGTCCCAACTGTCGAACACGCCCATGGTCACTGCCACAGGAGTGAGCGCCAAAAACGCCCGTTCCGGAAAGTGAAACGGTACTCGATGCGTGACCGTCATCTCGAGGAACTTCGTGCGAGTCTCGGCGCTCGCCGACGGCGAGCGATCGCGCTGACGGTGTTACTCGATCACGGCTCGTACCTGAAGGTACTCGACGCGGATCGCGTTGTCACCGAACCAGTCCTCGAGCGCGGCGACCGCGTCCCGGCGGAGCGCGGCGCGCGCGTCGTCGTCGTTCATGCGCCGGAGGACGGGCGAAAGCGGGCCGGACTCCTCGGCGAACTCCCGCCAGAAGTGGTGTGGCGTGGCGTATCGGAACTCGAGCAGTCGGCGCTGGAACGAGCAGTCGGTGACGTCGGCAAACTGGTCGCGGACGAAAGCAGGCTCGCCCCACTGCAGGTGCGACCACGGATCGCTCGGCGCTTCGGCGACGTGGTCGGTCAAGACTTCCGTGAGGTCCCCGACGACGCCGTTGGGCGACCACGCGGTGAAACAGACTCGACCGCCGGGTTTCGTCACGCGTCGGAGTTCCGCGCCGGCGCGGGTCGAGTCCGGCGCGAAGACGTGACCGAAGTTCGAGAGGACCACGTCGAACGCGTCGTCCGGGACGGGAAGGGCCTCGGCGTCGCCGGTGAGCCAGCCGATATCGGCTTCGGCGGCGAGCGAGGCGTTGTCACGGGCCAACTCGAGCATTCCGTGAGCGAGATCGAGGCCGACGACGTTCGCGCCCGCTCGACGGGCTGTCAACGCAGCGTTGCCGGTCCCGCAGCCGACGTCGAGGACGCGGTTGCCCGGATCGATCCCCGCGGTGTTGACCAGTCGCGCGATGGCGGGCAGCATGTTCGGTGCCATCGCGGGATACCGACCGGCCGACCAGACGTGTCTCGCCGATCGATCGTCGGGCTCGGTGGGATCGTCCATAGTTGGCGGTCGGTCGCCAGTGCCAAAAGTCGATAGCCGCCTCGAGCCGTCTGTCGATCGCTGCGACTTCCGAACCGATCCACGACCACTGTTTTGTGGCGCGCGCTCGTGCTATCGCTATGACGCAAACAGCCGTCATCGCCGGCGTCGGTCCCGGCCTCGGCGCATCGATCGCCCGAAAATTCGTCGACGAGGGCTGTCAGGTCGGGCTGTTCGCCCGTTCGGCAGACTACCTCGAGGAACTCGCGGACGACCTCGGCGACGACGCGCTCGGCGTTCCGACGGACGTCACGGATCCCGACGCAGTTGAGGCGGGCTTTCGGGAGGTCCGCGACACGTTTGGCTCCGTCGATATCCTCGTCAATCACGCCAGCGGCGGTTCGTGGACGGGACTGCAGGAGATTTCACCGGACCAGTTCGAACGGGCGTGGCGGACGTCGGCGTACGGCTCCCTGCTGTGCTCGCAGGAGGCCGTCGACGACATGCTCGCTGCGGACGGCGGGACGATCATTTTCACCGGTGCGACCTCGGCGGTTCGGGGTCGCGGCGGCGCGCTCGGATTCAGCGCGGCCAAATTCGCCGTGCGCGGGATGGCGGAGTCCATGGCTCGTGAACTCGGACCCGAGGGGATCCACGTCGCCCACGTCGTGATCGACGGCCAGATCGAAACCCCGGAGGTTCGGGAATTACAGCCCGACCGCGACGAGGACGAATACCTCGATCCGGACGCCATCGCCGACTCCTACTGGCACCTCGTGACGCAGGATCGGTCGGCGTGGACGCTCGAGCTCGACGTTCGGCCCCACGTCGAGGAGTTCTGACCCGAAATCGAAGGCCTCCGCGAGCGAGCGCTTATTTTCCGCGGGGTGGACGGACCGGGTATGACTCGGGTTGCACTGATCGCCCACGACGCGAAGAAGCCGGATCTCCTCGAATTCGCTCGAGCGCACGAGGAACAACTGCGAACCGACGAGCTGATCGCGACCGGAACCACCGGGCAGCGGCTCGTAGACGAGACCGACCTCAAGGTCGAACGCAAGGAGTCAGGACCGCTCGACGGGGACCTGATGATCGGTTCGGAGGTCGCAGCGGGGAAACTCGACGGGATCGTCTTCCTCCGGGATCCGCTGGAGCCCAGCCACACGAGCCCGATAACTCGGCGCTGTTGCGGATCTGTGACGTTCGCGACACGGCGCTCGCGACGAACCTCGCCTCCGCAGCGTTCCTCATCGAGGGGCTCGAAAAGTAGTTTCATCGGGTGCTCGCGGAGTAGTTTTCTCGGGTGCTCGCAGAGTAGTTCGTCGTCGGCTCCGAGGAGCGCTCACTGCAGGGGAGCACCGATCGCTCATCTCCGCGAGGACACGCTATTTAATGCGTCGGCTTCGAACGTACCGGTATGACTGTCTACGAAAGCGACCTCCCCGGCGTCGGGAAGAAGTTCGAGGTCGAACTCGAGAACGGGGAGCGACTCGTCATCGTGACGCACAATACGGGGAAACGAGAGGTCTATCTGAAGGCGGACGGGGATGCAGACAGCGAGAAGATGTTCGAAGCATCCGACCGGCTCGCCCGGAAGATCGGCACGATCCTGGAGGGGGCGTACTTCCAGCCGGTGCAAGCCGAACAGGTGGAGACGATGCTCTCCGATGATACGTACCTCGAGTGGTACGGCGTCGCCGAGGAAGCCGAAGTCGCCGGCCAGAGTCTCGCCGAGGCGAACATCCGCGAGCGGACGGGTGTCTCGATCGTCGCCATCCAGCGCGGTGAGACGTTGATCTCGCCGCCGACGCCGGAGACGATCCTTGAAGTCGGCGATACGCTGGTCGTCATCGGCGACCGCGAGGACTGCGCCCAGTTCGAGAAACTGCTCGGAGCAGGGTTCGAGGAGTGAACGGGACGAGTACCGCCGCGGGGGTGATCGGTAGTGGCGACTGAAACGGCGCTCGTCGACGTCGGGATCCTTTTTACCGCGGTCGCGTTCGCCGGCATTCTCTCGAGTCGGATCGATCAGTCGGTGATCCCGTTCTATATCATCATCGGGATGGTGCTGGGATCGAACGTGCTGGGTGAACTCCCTGCGCTCGCCGGGACCGATGTCGGCATCGGCGGTGTCACTGTCACCGTTCCCGAGGTGACGATCGGCGGGATGGACCTCCTGGCAGCGCTGGGCGGACTCGCGCTCGGTGAGACGGACTTCATCGTCGTCGGGGCCGAGATCGGGATCGTCCTCCTGTTGTTCTTTCTGGGCCTCGAGTTCAATCTGGACCGACTGCTCGCGAGCAGGGACCGGATCGGCAAGGCGGGGAGCGTCGATCTCGCGATCAACTTTGGGACCGGGCTGGTCTTTGGCTACCTCGTCTTCGGGAGTTTCCTCGCGGCCTTTCTCACCGCCGGGATCGTCTACATCTCCTCGAGCGCGATCATCACGAAGTCGCTGATCGATCTGGGCTGGATCGCCAACGACGAGGCGGAACCGCTGCTCGGGACGCTCGTCTACGAGGACCTGTTCATCGCGGTCTACCTGACGATCGCGTCCGCGCTGGTCCTGGGTGGCGGCGATGTCGGAGCGGCCGCCGGCCAGATCGGCATCGCGATCGGCGTCATCCTCGCCTTGCTCGCACTCGTCACCTTCGGGACCGGCTTCTTCCAGCGCTTTCTGGACGCCGATACCAACGAGTTCATCGTCGTCCGGGCGCTCGGCGTCACGATCCTCGTCGCCGGAATCGCGCTCGCGCTGGGCGTTAGCGAGGCCGTTGCCGCGTTCTTCGTCGGCATGACTTTCTCGTCGACCGACCACGTCCACGACCTCGAGCGACTGCTCGAGCCGCTCCGGGACGCCTTCGCGGCGATCTTCTTCTTCTGGATCGGCCTCGTCACCGATCCGGGACTGTTCACGCTCTCGATTCTCGGGATGATCGTCGCCGCCGTCGTCGTGACGACGCCGACGAAACTCGTCAGCGGTTTTCTGGGCGGCCGGATCTACGGTCTCGACGACCGTCGCTCGCTCCGGGTGGGCTTCGGGA
>Ga0306904_100897_pt1 | contig 8306 bp, 11 predicted proteins | sample AntDeeMetagen472_FD_190446 | JGI IMG/M metagenome (GOLD analysis project Ga0306904, IMG submission 190446) | Saline lake microbial communities from Deep Lake, Antarctica - Metagenome TFF #472 (v2) (version 2) | ecosystem: Environmental > Aquatic > Non-marine Saline and Alkaline > Saline | place...
CCGGGATGCCGGAAGGGTCATTAACCCATCGCCGGCTTGGCCTGCTCTCCAATCCTAACCGCAGTACCCCTACCCTTTGGCAGTTAGCGTTGCCAGCGCAATGGGCAAAGGCGGATTTGAACCAGCGCCCTGTGGGGCTTCGCGTGTCTTTCAGGGTTCTCCCCGTCACCATGTTCCCCTGTGTCGACTCGCAGGGTAGCGTCGCCCTAAGCTCTACCACTGAGCTATTTGCCCTCGTTGATATTGACTCGAGGAGTCCTCTTAAGACTCCCTATTTCTGCCTACGACTGACTCGCAGGCCGTTCCTCATCCGTCCTGAACTCCCATCCCAGCTCGTCCTCCAAGAGCATCTGCTTGATGTCCTCGGGGAGGTCCTCGTATCGGTCGGACCGTTCGAGCTGTCGCTGGAACTCTTGCTCCAGGTTCTGAAGTTCGCGGCACGAGAAGTCGAGGCCGTAGACCTCGAAGTATGCCAGCTGCTCCAGGACCTCGTGGATTTCGTTTGCGAGGTTCGGGTCGATGAAGACCATGTCGTTCTCCCGCTGACGGGCATCGTAGGCCGCCTCCTCCATCTCGAACAACGCTTCCTCGCGGAGCGTCGAGCCGAGTAGTTGGTCGTAGGCCTGCGCCGCATCCTCCATCTGACTGAGGCTGCGCCGGGACAGGTCCATGATGACTGCTCGCTTCAGGTCGTCGTGTGTGATTATTTCCATTGTTTCTCTCACCTGACTCCATCTATTGCTACGGCTGATACCCTAATAAAGATACTGACTTTATGTCGGTGTCTTACGGGACTGCCACTACAACGTATTGCTCGCCACGCGCTTCCATCTCTGCGTTCTCGACGTCCTCGAACGGGCCAGCGACTATCGGTAGCGTGACCACGTCCTCGTTCGCCAGGTCCTCGCGCGTCTCCCGCGACTGTACAACCGTCTCGACTACGAAAAATTCTGTCGTTGGATTACCTCAGTATCGGTCAGTTCGCCGGCCGTCCAGGTCGATTTCTGCCTCACTGTCCGACTCGCCCTTGCACTCGGCCGAGGTGTTCAGGTCTGCCAGGATGTCTCCCTCCGGGGACCCGAACGTCACATTGTCCTTAGCTTCCTGAACCAGCTTCCCGAGGAAGGTCTCCAGGTTGTGAGCAGCGTTGCTCTCGCTCGTTCCCTCGACGTGATACATGCACCCACTGAATCGGGCCACGCAATCGTAGACCTGAACCTCGTCGATGACTACTCGGCCCTCGCCGTTGAGCTTTTCAATCGCCGCCTGTCGGATTTCTGTCTGGGTCTGTGCTTCAGTTTTGACGGTCACCGTTTCGCCAGCGACCGTGACTTTGTAGGATTTCACGCTCATTTTCTCACCAACTCCATCTAATCATACGCTGCTATGGGTTATAAAGATACTGACTTTATGTCAGTATGAGTCTGCGAACTCTCGCAACCACTCCTCGTTCTCGTCGTTCAGGAGATGCCGGCGCTCCGTAAGCAAGAGCTGGACTGTGTTCTTGACCTCGCTCTTGGGTAGCCGGCCCGGCCCGATTGCCCAGCTCTCGCCAGCCTCCTGAGCCGCCGCCCTGTTATCGTTCTGTGCGAGTTTCTCTGTTATCAGGTCAGCCGCAGCGTCTGGATCTAGCTTTGAAACCTCGACCTCGACCTTCATGCTTGGTCACTCCTGCGCTCGATGATTTCCAGATTGTGCCTGATGGTCTGGAGATGTTCGTTGTCGGCCGGGACATCCAATTCCTCCTGAAGCGCGTTCAGGTGAGCCTTTGCTTCGCTCGCTTTCTCGAAGACTTCCTCTTCGTTGACTTGTCTCATTTTTAGACCTCGTAGAATCCCTTCATCTTCTGGCGCTCGAGTTCATCCTTCGCATCCTGGTAGTCGTGATATTCTCCGACAATCTTCTGGTCGCTCCAGAGGTTGCGGTGGAGAATAAACTCCTGCGAGCCCTCGACCTTGTAGATGGTCAGACCATCGCCACGCGAATGTTTCCAGCACTCATAGTCGATGGAATCGTCGGGAACATCCATCGCTTCATCCGGGGGAATCGACCGTCGAACCTCTGTCCAATTTTCTGAAATGGGCATCTCTTTCTCACCTAACTCCGTCTATCCCTACGCTGGATAGGGTAATAAAGATACCGAGAAAAAGTCGGGACCGCTGTTTATTCGCCTAAGGGGATGAACACAAGGTCTGATGGTTCACCATACGCTTGCCTCGACATTCGCTCCGAGCAGTTGAGAAGTCCGCAGTCGGGACATTCGTGATGCTTTTCGCGGAAACGGATGCCGCACCCGTAGCAGTAGTATGGCGTTTCGATTTCAGCTTCTGTTTTTGTTTCGGATTTCATTTTTATCTCACCTTGTGTTCGCAGCTTCGAGTAGCTTTCTCAGGACCTCTGTCAGGACCCGAACGCTCTCCTCGAGTTCGTTTTCGTCTGGCTCTTCATCCCCAAAGACATCTTCCATGCTTGCCTTCGCGCAGGTCGTGCATCCAGAGAAAGCCCGGTCATTGTGATACATGACCCACAGCTCCTCATAGGTTTCCTGGGACCCACACTTCAGGCACGTGTAATCGTCTCGGGTGAAGACGAGTTTGTCCTTGTCGAACAACTCGCCCGGTTCCAACCGGCTCTCACCTCCATCATCATCAATTCATTATTCTATCGGCACCCTCTTAATGATACCGACAAAGAGTAAGGACCTACTGGGCTGGCAGAACCTCGTCGTCGTCATTATCCCCTTCGACCTCGACCTCTACATCGCCGGCATCTTCTGGGAGGGTGATGTTAATTGTGATGGTGCCTCCGCTGCGCTGAACCGCAGCAGACGCTCCACTCTCGCTTTCTTTTTCCTCGGCCTTAGGTTGAGCCTCGGAGTTTTCCTCCTCGTCTTCTCCGGCTGTCTGCTCGCTCTCATCCACCCGGCCGGTCGCCAGCTTGTAGCCCTCGCTCGTCGCGCGCTGGAGGACGTTGTAGATGTAGCCCTGGCTTGGTGCATCGTCCCAATCCTACTGATACAACATTCCCCGTCTGCTACGCTCCAGAGGTTGCAGCGGCTTCGGAGAGAATGTCCATACCGAGGCAAGCATGCTAACGTAGCTGCGAAAAACTCCTCGGCGAGAGAAGAGAGTCTGCAAGGTCTGCTGCCTGCCAGCGGCGGAAATAACTATCAGGAAAAGTTGGTATCCAGCGCACGCCACTCAGTGTCACGCGACCCTGTGCCAATCAGGGAGCGCAAAAAAAATCGAGGACCGCTACTCGCTTACTCGGCCGCTGCCTCCTCTGCCGCCTCGCGGCCCTGGACCTTTTCCTCCTCGCCGTCGGCCTTCTTCACGAGATACCAGCCGCCGCCGACCTCCTCGATGTCGCCGCTCTCCTCACTCTCACTCTCGTCCTCATCCGGGGACTCGGCCGCTGCCTCCTGAGGCTCGACACCGATACCTGCCTCGGTGAGAGCATCGCGGAGGTCCTGGTCGAAGTCGGTCATCCACTCCTCGATGAGGCGCTCGGCCGAGAGCTCGGCATCCAGCAGGCTGTTGTATCGGCCAGCGAAGTCATCGGCTTCCGCGAGTTCGCTACTGATTTCCTCAGCGATGTCCTCGATGGGCATATCCTCGCGAATCGACTCGCGGGCCGCATCGACCATCTTGCCTGCCGTCTCCTCGACCTGTTCCAGCGCCCGGCGCTCGACGAGAGCACGCTGGCTGTCGGTGTTCAGCATCGGGATGGTGTTCATCTCGATGTGCTTCCCCGAGGTCTTGTACTTCTGGTCGATTTCCTCGAACAGCGTGTTCAGACCCTGGAGAGTGTTCGCGACTTCGGGCGTGTTCGGGATGAACGCCACCGAGCCACCATCGCGGAGAGGCACCGAATCCGTCCAGTGCTTGCGGAGGTGGTAGGTGATGATCTGGAAATCGTATCCGATGTGGTGGGTCTGCATCTTCTCGAAGAGGTCGTGAGCTCGCTCCTTGAGAGACTCCCACTCCTCGGCCAGCGGGTGTTCATCCTCGACCTTGTCGACCGTCATCATGTGACCCTCGTCATACTTGACGAGACCCAGAGTGACCGTTCGCCACTCGCCCTCGGCTTCCTCCTCGGGGATGTTGTTCTGTTCCGCAATCTGTTCCGCGCTGATGTAGACGTCGGCCATCACGTGGACGGTGTTGCCCTCGCCGCTGTTCAGGGAGAACTTGACCTTGTGGTCGTTGACTTGCTTGACCTCGCTCTCGAACATCCAGCGGTTCTTGATCGCGCGCTTGAACGCCGAGGACGGCCGGGGCTCGTTCGGCTGCATGAACTCCGGCAGGTCGAGCTCCTCCATCCGGGGAATGAGCCACTCGCGGGGGACGAGCATCGAATCCTCGCCGCCCACCGTGCTCACCGTCGCGAACCCGAGAATCTCCAGGTCATCCAGGTCGGTATCCTCGCCAACGAAGCCGGCCAGGTTCTCGCCACTAATCTCCACGTTGCTGTCAAGCGTCTTGTCTTTTCGTGACATTGTTTTCTGTTTCTTGGACCGCATCGCACCGCATCTATTTTCTGCTCTCACCTTCTCCGCCGCCAATTCATTATAGGGTTGTAACCCATATAAAGATACCGACATTGTCTCCATACGACAGGAGACAGATGCCGAATCCATTTTGCCTGATTTCACTTTCTCTCTCACCTCGCTCCGATTATCTCTACGCTGCCTATTGATATAAAGATACCGACCTTTTGTCTATACGCGGGCGCGGCCAAAGATGGAATATAGCTCGCCGGCGCTGGCTCGCAACCTTGCTGGCGGTTACTCTGGACGGTAAGTAGTCCCTCCCCCTGCCGCCCAGACTTGCGAGGGAGAGCTAACCGCTGGCGAACAAAAAGGACCGCTCGCCTACTCGGTGAGCTCCTCTGCGGTTTTACTCACCAGCACTTTCAGATCCTTGATGTGATCTTCCACTATCCCATAATCGCCTTCCTCGAACTGCTCCAGCGACATGGTCATCCGACACTCGGGCGATGAGTAAGACGCCGCCGCGGCTGCCTCGAACTGCTCCAGCGACATGGTCATCCCGAGCTTTTCCAGCTCGTCGATGTGACTGTTCCAGCGCTCTTCGAATTTCTCGGCATCAGATGTTTTGCTCATTTCTCACCAACTCCATCTAATCATAGGGTCGTTACCCTCATAAAGATACCGACATTCTGTCGTGACACCGATTTCTATTCTAACGTAGCAGACGCTGCGCTGAGAGCATCTTGGAAATCGCAGCTACGTTAGCATGCTGGCCTGTCCCTACTCTTTGTCTATACGCATCTCGCAGCCTTCTGGCCTCGGTGACCCGCTAACTATTTCCCCATATTCAGAGATGCGCCCGCGCGAGGGTCATTAGATTATGTCGGTATCTTTAATAGGGTAACAAGGCTATAATGAAATGGAGTTGGTGAGATAATGAGAAGAAAAGTTAGCAGTATTCAGAACGGTCTCGGCGTGCTCGACTACGAATCGCTCACCGCGATTCAGGAAATGCTCGAAGATGGCGTTGAGCCAGAAAGCGTCGAACAAGTGATAATCACGGAGATGTTTCCGAACTACGAAAACCCCTTCGTGAAAGAACTCAGTCTCTCGCTCTCGGCTCTCGAACAGTGCGAGCAAGCGCTTCGCCAAGAAATCGGCCGGCGAGATGATGACCTCCGAAACACCGCTGACTACGATAAAGCGATTAATTTCTTAGAGGTCGCTTGCGGCTCGACGCGATACCCCGATTGGCAAAATCTCGAAAGAACGCTCAAAAGTTCTTTCTCGGAACCCTTGCCAGAGGTTGCCATCGAGGACGCAAAGGTATTCGACGACCCAGAGAAAGAGCCGGCGTTCTTCTGAGCTGAAACGATAGCCGGCCTTTAATTTCACGGCCTTTTTTGCGCGACGTATCCAGCGCACGCAACTACATGGTGCCATGCGCCATACAGAGATTATGTCGGTAACCTTAAGAGGGTTACTCCCCTATAATGAAATGGAGTCAGGTGAGACAACGATGGAACAAATTGACCCACTGCTGGATGGCGAATTCGGGTACAGCTTTACGACCACAAGCGGCTCCGAGTGCAACCCCTCGCGAGAATTCGAGGAAGAATTTGCTCTCGTGCGATACGAGGGCGAATTAGCTGACCTTCCGGAACATTTCAAGCGGAATGTGACGGTTCGTAGAGCAGAACAGTTCGAAGAGGGGGAGATGTTGATGTTGAAGGACGGCCACGTAACGACGTTTGACCACGAGTTCGACCATTTCCGCGTTCGAGCGGGAGACAGAATGAAAAAATACGAGGTCGACCTTGAAGATATGGGTGTTGACGACCTCTACTGTCCCCTCTGTGGAAATAAAATATGGCACAAGCACATGGGGCAGAACTTCATATCGTGCAACAAGTGTCAGGCAGGAATTAACGTTTACGGAAAGGGCGAAGACATCGTGTTTTCTCTCGGTCCGTAAAGCAGAGAGGGGTCAGACCCCTTAATTTAACCAGTATACCCCCTATTTTTAGACACACGTAAGTTAATAACCCCACCCATAGGGGTAATAACCTTGGTTTCAGGGGTATACCCCGTATATTAACTTTACATCGTAAACCCCTATACCACAGGGGTACCCCTATATCACCGCTCTCAAACCCCAGTATACAAGAGGGGCACCCCTCATCTACCCATATCCCACAGGACACCCCTAAAATCAAGGGTAAGAGGGGGGTATCAAAAAGGGGGTTTACGAACCCCTAAAATACGGGGTAAAATAGGGGGGTGTAAACGGGGAACGTATCTATGATACGTTCTCTATATATAACTATATAGGGAACGCAAACCCCCTTCTGACGGGGTATTACCCGAGTGAACAGCAAGCTATACCCGTCCCACCCTCGTTTGTACACTCCTCACTGGTATTTATTCAAGTTCCTATGGCCTATTACGCCTATGTTCTTAGTCCCACTGCTATCTACTTTACATGCAATACACGCTATTCCTGAGGTAGATACTGGGACTACGTCATGTGTACGACCAGCAACACGCACAAGTACCCAGAAACGTTGCTAAATACCCTCGTACACACAAGGTTTACTATATCCACTCGTTCCTGGACACGTTGTTGGTTTCACAAGCCGTACTATACACCCTTCTACGCCTAATACGCCGTGGTACGGGGACACGTTGCGATATTGGCTGGTTTCACGGAAACGTTGCGTGGGATTGCGTATTTTACAGGGTTTTCGGGGACTATGAGTAAACAGGGGACGTAGGACGCATGGTACGCCGGTACGCCGGTACTGTACAAACTACGCTGTCACTACGAGGATACAGAGGAGGTTGTCGATAACTACGCACGGTTGCTTGTACCGCCTATATGACGCTTGGATACACTGTACGGAGGACCTTCTACGCGATACTACTGACCTTCTCCTACTGTACGGGGGAACCTTCTCCTACTGTACGGGGGAACCTTCTCCTACTGTACGGGGGAACCTTCTCCTACTGTACGGGGGAACCTTCTCCTACTATACGCTATGAGGGTTGTGACTACGCAGGTAGATGCAACGTGAAAGCCCCCGGTGGGGAGTACGTCTGCCAGGACACTACACCCGGTAGGGACTACGCATATTACATAGGCACTCATAGGCCAATAAACTACCGGTAATTCCTCTGGGTCGGTGATAGGTAGCTTTATGAGGTGAAACGCCGATTCACATATGTCTATGCCAGGACACTACACGCGGTACACTACAACGTTGCTGGTACTGTCACCGTGTGCACTTGGTGGATTCTGCTACGATTTCGGTAGTAGAGAAACCAGTAACTGTGTCCAACGAAGCATATGTCCCTAAACCCGCTGTAGCATGCAAGATGGGATAGGGGAATACGCCTACTACTAGTACGTTGTTACTAGTCACCAAAAAGAATGTAGCAACCACGCATAAGGCGATAGAGAGAGTGAGGGACGAACGAGGGACAGAGACGCCATGGAGCGACGTAGATGGACCGACGTATCACCTGACTCACTACACACTCATTACTAACGTTGTAGAGTACAAACTACATATTACTCACTAACGCTGCCTGTACCGTACATTGTACCCTGTAACTACGCCGTACTCACTAACGTTGCTATGAGATGATTACCAGAACCTTCTCTGAAATTCACCGCTGTAGTATCGGGATGGAGCATGTCGGATACTTCTACTACAAATTCAGAGGTTAATCCCAGGAACAGACTTCTTCTACTTCGTTGTGGCACTTTCGGTCCATCGCCTTTATCCGATGAGCGAGGAGAATACCCGTGCCT
>Ga0306904_100905_pt1 | contig 8206 bp, 9 predicted proteins | sample AntDeeMetagen472_FD_190446 | JGI IMG/M metagenome (GOLD analysis project Ga0306904, IMG submission 190446) | Saline lake microbial communities from Deep Lake, Antarctica - Metagenome TFF #472 (v2) (version 2) | ecosystem: Environmental > Aquatic > Non-marine Saline and Alkaline > Saline | place...
CGACGCCGGTCTTATAGATCGCCCGCAGCTCATCCCAGTCAACGCGGCTACTGGTCATGCGGTTGCTTGACTGGGCGTTGCGCCGGTTGGCCAGCTTGTTGGTGAGGCTGGTGATGCCGTCTGCGAATCTGCTGGGGAAGGTGGGCATGTTATGTCCTATAGTAGATCGGCGTAACTTGGCCGCTGTTTTTCGATTAGCATATCAGATACGGCGTCCATCATCGGGTCAAGTGTATCATCGTGCGAAGCATTCGGAAAACTTGTTGCTTCGTTTAGTATATCAGACAACCACTCTGAGTCTTCTGGCAATACTACGTTGCCCGCCTGAACATGGGGTGCAGCATCCATAGCCCTAGACACCTTGTCTATGCTTCGGGGTATTCCGTCGACTGGAACCTTCTTCTGCTTTAGCTGCTGAATCAAGCCGGTTCCGCTTGCCTTGTCTTCTACCTTGAATTGCCTGAGCGTACCCATAATGCGAGGCTCTGCTTTGTGCTTATCCCAAAACGCCTTGGCAATTACTAGCAGCTCCGGTGCTTGCCACTTGCCGCGCACCATGTCGATCAGGTATATGCGCCCGTCTTCGCCCATGCCCCAGCACTGGAACACGCTGTAGTCGTTCTGTTCTTTGGTCTTCTGTGCGGTGTCTGCGTAGATGGCACGGTATTTGATTTTGGGCAGGACTTTATAATACTGCCACCACTCATCTTTGAATATGCCGCCGCCTATTGGGGCTGGTCGCTGTAGATATTGACCGGCAAACACGTAACCGTTGGTGTCGCGTATGCGGTGCAGCGTGTCTAGCCCGAACTGCTCAGGCCAGAATGACTTCTCATCTTCGGTAAGCGCTGGAATGTTTAGGTGCTCCCAGTCCTCGCCGTTGCCGCCGTCAAGTAGCCAGCCACTAAGGTCTGACTCGTGCAACCGCTGCATTATGACGATGATGGCAGTGTCACGGCTGTTCTTGCGGCTTTCCATTGTGGTGGCAAACCAGTCCAGCACGTTCTGCCGCATCGTTGGGCTGTTGGCTTCACCAGCCTTGTGAGGGTCATCAATGATAATCGCCCCGCCAAAGTCGGCACGCATCTTGCCCGCGCCATAGCCCGTAATTGTTCCTCCCGCGCCGGTAGCGTAGACGATGCCGCCTTGCGCCGTTCTAAACTCATCCTTGGCGCGTGAATCGCCAGACATTGACGTGTGCCCGAATACCTCCAGATACCTCTCATGCTGCATGATAGCTCGAACGGCGTAAGCGTTGGCCGTGGCTAGGCGCTTTGAATAGCTGGCATGTATGAACTCGGAGTCTGGGAAGTTGCCCATGCACCAGGCAATGAAGTTGATTACCGCCAGCTCTGTCTTTCCTGATCGCGGTGGGACGTTAATAATTAACCGCTTACAGTCACCAATAACGACGCGCTCAAGGGCATTGCATATTGCATCTTGGTGCCAGTTTCGCTTTATGTCTATGCCCTTGCGCGCCTGGAACATTGTTCGAATAAAAGTTAGTAGGTCGGTTCTGTTCTCTGCTACATCACTTGGGGTCATGCTTGGCACGCAATGCGGCTAGAACGGCGGCTCCGTGGTCTTTGGGGGTCATGCTTGCGTCTGAGCTTGTGTGGTCAAGCTGCTGCTTGTCGTGCCAGCTAAACCTGTTCTTCATGTTGAAGATCCAGACCGTTGCGTTACCGTCCGCGCCGGTTGTCATCTTGCGGCCTTGTCGCTCCCACCAAACTTGGCATAAGTCTTGCCCGCTTTTTACGGTTCGTCGAAAATCTGCCGAGTCTTCTAGCAAGGTGCCCCATGCCGACTCGCCCAATGCAAGCAGGCATCGCATTTCAACAGCACTTCCGCCATCCTGACCGCAGTCCATAATGATCTGCTTCCAGTCTTGCGGGAGGTCTTCTACTGTTGTTCTTGGTCTACCTACTGGTCGTTTTTCCATACACCAATTATACACCATCACACAAAAAAAAGACTACCCGGAGGTAGCCAAGTGCCGGTTTTCGGAGTACGCGTATCCGGCCTAGCGTATCCGCCTATTTACGCCGGCGGCAGGCTGTTAAAACTACTGTACCACCGTTAACGCTCTATCCGGTAGCCCTCAGGCAGCTTTAGCATTCCGGCATCATACAGCGCCTCGGCAGCGTGCCGTTCGGTCAGCACGTCAACGTGATTTAGGACTCGCGTGGCGATGATGATAGCCCTTCCCCGCTCGATCTGGGCCTGAGTGCGGATTGGGCGGAAATCCACGTTTTTGGTCAAATGCGTTATGTCTTCTCCGCTTGTGGTGCAAAACCAAACTTGTTTTTTATAGTAGCCCTTGACAATCACGACTTCAAAAACACGATCACCACCATCAGGCACTTCTAACCATACACCTTCGCATTTCGTACCCACTGGCGGAAACCCGGTGCCGTTCCATGCTGTAGGCCATGCCGTAGGTGCTGGCTCTGTGGGGCGTGGTGTGTAGCGGTCTTCCGCCAGATCATGGATTGCGCCCTCATGATTCCAGCGCCCGTAGCACCAAAAATGTAGGTGCTTGCACCATACAGCGCCCCTCGTGTCCCAATGCGTCGCGCCTTCCGGTGCCTCTGTCCAATCTGGATTGCTCATTCTGTTATCTCCAAGGTTTCAATTTTAATCCCGCAATCCTCGCGTCCCATCGTTACCGAGATCCCACGATAATGCGGTATGCCGGCAGCCGCGTCCCATTTTATCCAGGCCAGGAACCGCTGGCAGGTTTCGCGCTCTGCGCACCATTGGCCGTCGGGGTCGAAATCGAAGCGGCCAGAGCACCGTGCTGTGTCATAGTCTAGTGTTTTCATGGTTTTGTAATCCTGAAGCCCAGTTCAAGTATTGAGTCAGCTATTACGGCATTGTTAGTCTTGCCTCTTAGCTGGGTTAAGGTTTTTATTAGTTGGGCGCGGTCGATCTGGGTTTGAGTGCGGATTGGGCGGAAATCTACTTGGCTCCGTTGATACGACTTCATTTCGCCGTCTACACCCTCAATCACGACACTCCCTGAAGATTTAATGCCCACAAAGCAAACAGTTCTCGGCTTATTTGCGAGTATCACCGCCTCGCACTCCATGCCCACTGGCGGCAGGCCGGTGCCATCCCATGTTGTAGTGGCTGACTCTGCAGGGCGCGGCGTGTAGCGGTCGGTTCCCCAGTCCTTGTTTTCAACCGGCACATATTGATTTTTATGCCACCAACCGTCAACCGTGCAGAAAACATCCGCGATGCAGTCGTAGTGTGTCGCCTGGTCTGGCGCTTCTGTCCAATCTGGATTGCTCATATCGTTCTCCAATGCCCTGTGCGGGCTTTTAAGTGTAGTGGCTAGGGTAGCTTAGGTTAATCGGTGTTCGTGGCCTGTGCGGCTCCCTGCACCCCGTCAACCTCACAATCTGCGCAATAGCCCTTCTGCTCTATCAGATCCTCTTCGTGCCAGCTTGTAACGGTGGCTTGGCGGGATGGGCAGGACGCTTTGACTTTCTCTTGCCTTGGCGCGTACATGGTGATTTCTTTTTTGTGGTTTGTGTTGATGCGTTAATACTAACACAAGTTGGGGAGGGTGCAAGCAAAAAGTGCTTAGTAGTGCTTAGTAAATTCTACTATGCACGAATAAAAATCATTCGTATTTTAAGGTATTGTTTTATATATATATTATTACCAGATATATATAGAGGATAGTGGATAGAGAGGATAGTAGAGACAAAAAAAAAGACCTCTAAAAAGAGGCCTTTTTAAAAGTCTTTCTCTGTAATCTTACTAAGCACTATCCACCATGTTAACTTCTTGATTTCTTTAGGTTTAGTGCTTAGTAAAAGCCTACTATCCACCCACTATCCACACTAAGCACTCGCCTTAAAACCCCTTGATAACCAACACAGTACAGCGTTTTCACTTTGGTGCAAAGTACCTAACCACTTTCTTTTTGCTGTAAGGATGAACAGACTCTTCAGCCCTTAGCATTCCCTTTTCCGACATCTTTAAAAGCAAATCCTCAAGCTGCTTTTTAGGCGTTCCGCGCATCCTGTTTGACAAAACGCCCAGAGTTTCGCCGTGGTCACTGTCTACCAGTGACAAAACCTTAGCCGCCAACCCGTCAGACTCTTCTGGTTTTTCGGAGGAATAGGTCAGTTTGATCTTCCTATCGACATCCCTCATGGCCAAAGCGAACGCCCACTTAACATGCTCAGTGGTTCTTATGCCGCCAGGCAGTGCCAGAATCAAAGACACCTTGGCCGCAAGCTCATAGCCGCGCCTGGGTATCGCCTCCAAACCTGTGTTGCCCTTGTGTTCATCAGCAAGCGCGTGGAATGTTTCGTATACCTTCTCTAAAAGATCCACGGCCTCCGGCTCAGTAGGTACAACGGTTTTTGATCCTGTAAAGCCAACGCGCCCGCCAGTATCCAAAGCGTCAAACACGCCCGGGGCGTAAAGGTTGCGTATGGAGTTTTCCAGCTCCTCGCTCATGGCTTGCTTTTTGAAATTCTTTTTGCGCCTGGGATTTGTTTCTAAGTCATCGAAGATCATGGCCCGCGCCATAAAGCCGTTTGTGGCCTGCTCAAAGCTCATCGACTCGTTAAAGGTGACTGGCGTGGTGTAACCCAAAATTGTTAGGTAGGGGCTATCTAAGCCGTCGTCAATCTTATCTAGCGATTCCCTGTGCTGTTCGCGTAGCTCTTCCAGCTTGCCAAGTTTTAAATCATGGCTGCTATCTTTCGGAAGGTCGTTTATTTTCTTTTCAACTTTGGCCAAGTCGCGCCCAATGGTTTCTCGGATCTCTTCCTTAAGGTCGCCTGTGATAGGCAAGTAGCCATTCGCTTTTGAGTAAACAGACATAACCAGGCCAATAATGCCCTCAAGATAAGACGCGCCACCGCGTTTGCTGGCGTTTTCCAGCTTTCTAAGTACAAGGCCAAGTTCGTCGACGCTGTAAAATGCGGCTTGGTGGCGTAGAAGGTTTCGCATAAGTTCCTGCTCAGACTTGAATCCGCCATGAACCGCCCCCTGTGTAGACGCTGCCTGCATAATCTTAAGGTATGCTTGCTGCACTGCCTCCTTGCCTGTTCCTGAGCCAGCTACACAGAACGCTATGATGTTTGCGCTCATGTCGTCAAGCTCATCTATGAAGCGCATTCCAGCGAGTCCTGAGACGGCGCACAGGGCAGCGGCAACAGCCAAGTTTTCACGAGGGTAAAGGCATTGGTTGTTTATCCATGCGGTAAGATCCCCGATGTATCCAGGTGGGCGCTTTAGGTCTATGCCGGTTGTATCCAGGTCGGCAGGCAATGGCTCGCCCTTGTACTCAAACGTCACATCTTCTGTATATCCGCCTTCTCTGGCGTGATGCAGTAACGTACCGTAACCAGCCGGGTTTAATGTTTTCCCAAAGCTGTGCCAATGGCGCGCCAAAGGCTCATGGCCAGGGTAGTCTTCGCCCGTTGCGCTCCACTCATCCCAAAGGTTTAAGCCTGCCCCGCCTGTGCAATGGTGGGTTGCCATGCCAATCTTTACCCATGTCTCATAGTTGGTATTTGGTGAAATAAACGTAAGCAACAAAGCAATCTGAGCCTGATCAACGTCGACTTCACCGCCGTCTGTTGTAACCCTGTGAAACTTTGGCTTACGTAGCAGCTCTATAAGATCATCAGGTGCCGGCTGCACATCTTGAGGAAAACCCTTAACCGTTTCATAGTCAGCGCCGCTTGCGTGGCTGGATCCTGCCCCCACAACGAATCCTGAAGATTTTAAGTCCACCCCTGGGTAGGCGTCTAAATTCTGAGACAAAGATACGCTTTCAGTCATCATAAAATAATGATGTTGGCTTCCGTCGCCTGAGCCTGTATTGACTACAAATTTAGAATCCGCGCATCCCGGAATGTCTTCACACAACTTCTTAAACGAATCAACCCCTCCGTTTCGTGCGTCTACGTCAATTACCAGGAAGCCAGCGCAAAGTACGCCAAAGCCCGTGTCAAAGTGGCCAAGCTGGTCAAAGGTGTCTATCTGCTCGTCTGACCAGTGGGGTACGCTCTGCCAGTTACTAATCACAGGATGCTTAAAAAGCGCCTTGCAGTTTTTATCACCGCAATCGCAGGCTCCTTTAGTGACGCCGTTTAGCCCGAAGACTCGAAAGCCGCCTTCTATGTAGTCGTGAATTTCACTGATCATTTTCAGGTTCCGCCTTTAGCTTTCCACCGCTCTTTACCTCAAGTTCGTACTGGCGCGGCATGGGCGGAAACTTTCCCCACCGGTATATGACGTGCGGCCAAATGTCGATTGCAGTTGCCAGCCCTTTAATACCACCAAAATGATGCTTAGCTTCGTCGGTCGTCATGATTTTTAATCCTAAGTGTTCGTGTTCGGTGTTGACATAGTAACCGCAACGGCATAATCTAGCAACCGTCATAACGACAAACACCCAATGAGGCGAAACAAGATGAGCTATTTGGAGAAGGCAAAAAAAGCAGAACCGCAAGCGCCGGTTTTGACAATCGTAGGTTTCCCAGGCGTCGGCAAATCTACCATTGCCGCACTGTTTCCGGCTCCCATTTTCATTCAGGCAGAGAACGGTTCTACTGTTTTTGAGACTTGGCCAGAAGATAAGCAGCCGCAGTTTTTCCCAGAAATTCCAGCGCCCAACTTTAAGCGTGAAATTCGGCCAAGCGAGGTTATTATTGATCAGCTCCGCGAGCTAATTACCGCTGATCACTCTTTCAAAACCGTTGTGATTGACACAATAACATCCATGAACTCGCTGTTTGAGTCGGAAGTGGTTGAGTTTGACCCGCAAGGCGTTGACAACATTGGCGAAGCTGCGGGCGGTTTCCACAAAGGATTCTTGGTAGTTGCCGGAATGCACGTAAAGATTCGCCAGGCTTGTGAGCACCTACGCCGCAAGGGCATTGCCGTTGTTTTCTTGTCGCATACCGGCGTCGTCAAAATGAAGAACCGCCCAGATGCAGGAGAGTACACGGCCTACAGCATGGACATGCCAGAAAAAGCCCGTCAGATCTATATTAGCTCAAGTGATGCGGTTTTGTACCTAAAGGCCCGTGAGTTTGTCATGGGCCATGAGCAAAACAAAAAGGGCCAAACCACAAAGTATGGGCGCGTTACCAACACTGGTGAGCGCGTTTTGATTACTAGCAGCGACGGCACTATCGGCTATGTCGACGCAAAAAACCGTTACAGCCTGCCCGAAGAGATTGACGTAGAAAAAGAGCAAAACCCATTACTGGCTTTAATCCCGTTTTTTAATGGCGGCAAAACCGCACCCGCAATCAATGAGGAAGTTTAATTATGTCATTCTGGAATCTTAACGACGGATCATCAGTAGAAAACAACGGCGCGTATGAACTGGGCGGCGGTGACATTGAGCCAATCCCAGGCAACACAGGATGTATTGCAGCCATAGAGGAAGCTAAATGGGACGAATACAACGAAGACCGATTTATCAGCCTTAAATGGCGCGTAATGAAGCCTGACGAATTCGCCAAGCGCGTGATCTTTCAAAAGGTAAAAGTCTTTGGCACCAGTCGCGACAAAGACCCGCAGGCAACCGCAGACAAAGCTAAGCGCATGCTGGCCGCAGTTGATCAGAACGCTGGCGGTAAGCTCATGAAAGTGCAAGGTGAGCCAAGCGACACAGATCTTATGACCGCTCTTGTGGGCAAGGTTATGGCTATCAAGGTTCAGATCTGGGAGCTGGACAAAGACGACAACGGTCAAGTCATCCCGAAAGATGAACGCAAGCGCGGGAACTGGGTCAGTGCTGTGTCGCCTGCCAAGGGTGCTGCGGCCAAGGCAGCTAAAGAAGCGCCGAAAGCTAAAGAGCCTGAGCCGGAAGAAGTTGACGACATCGACGACGACGTACCTTTCTGATATAAATCAATAACTTAGGGGCGCTTGCGCCCCGACACTACCCAATGAGGAATAGCAAAATGGAACAGCGATCCGAAGAATGGTTTAAAGCCCGCAAAGGAAAATTGACAGGCTCAAACATTGGCGCAGCTTTGGGCGTCAATCCATGGAGGACGCCAGAAGATTTAATCCGCCAGATGGTGCGCGAGTATCACGGCGCAGAATCTGAGTTTGCCGGAAACATAGCGACGGACTACGGAACATTACATGAGCCGCTTGCGGCATTGGACTATATGGGCGATACCGGCAACATGGTTGATGATACCGGCTTCCA